>Ga0157364_1003663_pt1 | contig 14983 bp, 12 predicted proteins | sample AttsexASBM2_FD_111476 | JGI IMG/M metagenome (GOLD analysis project Ga0157364, IMG submission 111476) | Fungus gardens microbial communities from leaf cutter ant in Ribeirão Preto, State of São Paulo, Brazil - Atta sexdens ASBM2 | ecosystem: Host-associated > Fungi > Mycelium > Unclassified ... | reverse complement strand
CAAAAGCAAGGAAATTGGGTGCCTTATGAACTGAAACCGAGAGACATTGAAAGGCGATTTTTCACTTGCGAACAGCTGATTCAAAGACAACAGAGAAAAGATTTTTTGCAACGGATTGTGACTGGAAATGAGAAATGGATATTCTACAACAATCCCAAGAAGAAAAAATACTACGCTAAGCCCGGTCAATCATTGCCATCGACCTCAACATCAACATCAACATCACAGCCGAATATTCATGATTCGAAGATCATGCTCTGTATCTAGTGGGACCAAAAGGATCTTGTTTACTATGAGCTGCTGGTGATTCCATTACGGGCGATCGGTATCGGCTACAATTGATTGATTTGAACCGTGCATTGCGAGAAAAACGGCCGGAATACGAGCAAAAACATGATAAAGTTATTCTTCTTCATGACAATGCTCGGCCTCATGTCGCTAAAGTCATAAAAAAATATTTGGAAACGTTCAAATGGGATGTTTTACCGCACCCGCCGTATTCTCCGGACATTGCTCCTTCTGATTACTGGTTGTTCCGAAGGATGCAGCAAGTCACCGATTCACTTCTTTTGCAGAAATCGAAAATTGGCTCCAAAATTGGATCGCCTCCAAAGATGAGTCATTTTTTCAAGATTGAATTCGAAAATTTGCCTGAGAGATGGGAAAAAGTAATAGGCAGCGATGGACAATACTTTAATTGATCTGTTCATTCTTTTTGTTTTGAAATAAATGCATTTTTGAACACAAAAAAACGGACCGAACTAATTTGTACTCTCAATATAATGTAATCTATCTATTTTTAATATCATCAAAAGACCGGCTAAAGTGTCTCGAGCTAAGATTAGTATATTTCGGAATGTAATCATAATTTAAAAAACGAAAAATAATAAATTGCCTATAATTGAAAACAATAATAATAAAAATCCGGGCAACAGGGAATAGAAAATCATGCGCTAATTAAAAAAATTCTCTTAAACTTAAGATATTAAAAAATTTTTTATGTTTTTCAATGCTGAAAATGATTAAAAGAACATATGTTTTTCTGATTTAGTAAAGAATGTAAAATTTTATTAACTTTAAAAAAACATACACCAAGTACATAAAGGTATCGAATATTACGAATAATAGGAATACGAAATTGGTTAATAGCATTTATTTCGAATCCATTTTTAATTAAGAAGAATGTAATATTCGATATCTTTTTATACACTTGGCGTATATTTTTTCTTTTCTAAAAAGATTTGTTTAGAGATTTAAATTTTTGAAAATATAATATAAAATGTAAATCTTTTAAAAATAAATACGGGAAATCCCAAAAATTATTTTGTAAATTTATATTTATTTAATATTGAATCAACTATATTATATTGATTTGATTCATATATTTTCTCTTTTTCTATCCACTTCTCCTCTTACTCTTTTTGTCTTTGGAATGGTCTTCCTTGAGACATAATTCCACCTCTTTTAATATCTTTAAAGTTAAACTATATAAACATCTAATTAATTTAAGTAATGTAATGCCTAATATGCTATGTAGGATCTAAATGTTAAATTATAAATGCTGTGATGTGACTTGGGGGATACTTATAAGTGATAGTAGTGTAGTTATCGAACATTTGTGCGCGGGCGTACACATTTATATATGCTTATATTCTTGCGCTTACATGCTTTATAGCGATTTTTATTTTTATGTAATATTTGCATTAACAAAATATCTTTGCATAAATATAGCTCTAATCTAATATTCAGCTTCATTTTTTATTTTATTTTAAATTAGTTTAAATATGTACAGTTGTGAAAAAAAGCATTGTGAAAGCCAACTTTGAATCAATTAGCTTTGCACGTGTGTATGTACATATGAGTCTGAAATTTGGAAAATAATACAAATGATTTTTCTCATGTAAGAGATCTTAACATCTCAAGATTAAATGTACCGATTTTAATCGGACTCGTCTCAATCGAAAACTCGTATTTCTATTATATAATAGTGTATAATATTATATAATAATGTAAATTAATTTTAATCATATTAGTGCACGATTTTCAATGTCTATTCCTTCTTGTCTGGATTTTTATCATTATTGCAATTGGAGATTGCATTCAGTTTGGATCAATTATGTAGCGAATTGTTACATATAATAAATATAGGTATTGGAGGAAACTCAGATTCGTAAACAACAATGTTTATTTATTATTACATACAATATCTTATCGCGACAATGTAACTCGACTTGATTCGTGTATCTGGACGGTTAGAGAACGAAGAAGCGCTTTCAGCACTCCTTATTTTATGTCTCATGAAAGACAGAATGATGATTACAAGCTCTTAAAGCGCGTGAGCGTCCAAACCGAACGTAATCATAGTGGATCAAACTATTCAAAGAGAAATAATGTTTAAATGTAAAAAAATAGATATGAATCGTAAATGGCGATTAATATCTCTTTCCTGCTTTTAACTTCAAAAACTTTCCTTTTTGTGTCAATCGATAATTGATGTGTTATAAGTGCATGAAATTTGTATTATAAGAATATATCTAATAAATTTCAGATTTCCAATGATTTTTTGAATTGTCCATAGCAATTTTATTTTAATTTCTCTGCTTTACATATTCTTTAATTTAATATAGATAGAAAAAGCGTTTATCTCTATTCTAGAATTTCTAGGATCTCTAAGGTTCCATTTTTCATTTTCTGGTTAAGCTTAACCATAAGTTAACAACATAATGAAAAATTAGGCCTAAGACCTACATTAAAATAAGTAAAGAAAAATAAAGTACAATGAAAAGAATATAATACAAAAATGAGAAAGTGATGCTGCGAAATTCCTGTAAGAAAGCAAGACTGTGCGTAAATGTACATGGAGATATATTAATTATAATCCAGTACTTCCTAGTGTGGCTATCGCGTATATCCTTTTTGATTAGCATGTTTACACGGCGATACCTATCAAAGTATGATGAAACTCATCATTTACATCAAACACATTTCAAATACGAAACATGTATGTTTCGCGCCATTTTCTCTGTAAGGTCCTGTCTTTTAGAGATACTAAATATGTTCAGTTACTTCCGAAATAAAAATCTATTAGATAGAAGTTATGTATACGAAGACTTTTGACTTTTCTGGATTGGAATCATTCAAACGAAGAAGGAGAGAGGAATTTCAAAACATAAATATTTTATCTTTTGTTATATGTGCAAAATATATTTATATATATATATATACCTTAATCAAATATTGTTTTTTGTCAAATTACTCCAAAATTTTTTTTAATTTGTCAAAAATTAATATATATTTTTAAATACTCCGAATTCTGAGTGTGGAATTCAATACTCAGGAGCTTTGGGTATAAAAAGCTCCATTTCTTCCTTTGTTATGTATCTTCAATATCTACAGCTAAGATTTATATGTTTGTATATATGCATGCCGATTATATATATAGAACAGAACATAGTTAATAATGTGATACAAATCAGTTTTTGTATATTAATATAGGTATCTTAAGAAATAGGTATCTTAAGAATATCTTTTCAATAATTATACATTTGTCAAATACATACTGAAAGATTTTATATGTATTCATAAAAAAAATATTTCGATGTTACAATTGAATGTTTATGTAATTATCATATTAAAAAAAAAGAAATAAAAAGATAAGGAAATGCAGTATATAGTATTTACACACTTAATTCTCAGGTTTCCTCTTTTTCAAGGAAGGTCGATCAAATATTTGCTTCATCCCCGCCGCTTGATTATTGTGAAATTTGAGATTTTGAGCTGTCTCTGATATCCAAGGTGAATCAAACTGCGTCGTGTCCTGATCCACCAAGTGAGTGTATTTGGTTCTTCCGCTGCGGCCAAAGTTCTTCACTTGCATGACCTTTGGTAAAATCGTCTTGTCGAAATGATCCTCTAAAGTCGCGCCAGAGAAATCGCGCTTAAATATAGCATCGTCCTTGTCCAAGTAGAACGCGCCACGATGATAATATTTCTGCAAGAATTTGTACTTTCCTTTGGCCGCTTTATTGGTGATCATCTTAGGATTCAGTCGTGCCTCTTGCCTTCGTTCCTCCTCAGTCATATTACGAATACGCTCGATTTCTAGACGTTCCTTCTCAAGCTGCTCCCTCTCTTCGCGATCACGTTTGATCCTTTTAAGCTCGCGCAGCTTCCAAGCTTCGTATTCTACTTCGTCATTCTCGTCATCAGTACAAACATCGTTCAGCTTACTTTCCTGCTCGGTGTTACCTTTATTGCTCATCTGCGTCTCTTTTCGTACCGTCTCTTCCACCATTCTCAGAGTTTGTCTTTTTCGTTCCTCGGCTGCTTTTTTTGCCTCAGCTTCCGCTTGTTTCTGCCGCATCGCTTCTTTCTCTTTTTCCATCACCGTGATTCTATCCTTTTTGCGAACGAACACAGGTTTTAATCGTGGTCCAGTCTCCTCCTCGGAATCTGTATACTCTTCATATTCCGAACTCTCTTCTGAGCTTTCTCCTGATTTATCTTCTTCCTCTCCCTGTATTAATTCCTCCTCCGTTTCCTTCCTGGACAATACTCGCTGCTTCAAGGCCTCTCGTCGTTTTTCTATTTCCGAATCCGATAGTTCTTCATCTTCGGATGAATCAGAACTCTCCAACTTGATCCTTTCTCGCGTTCTCTCTAATTCGATCTCGATAAGCTCGGGCTCGTGAATATGTCTGTGCCTCTCCGCGCGTACCTCAGTTGGTATTTCCTTTTGTTGGCGCGTTAATCTTCGCAAACGTGGATCATCCTCATCCCTACCTTTTATATGCGGATGCAAAGTAATATCTGCGCCAATATCGTCGTCATAACCCTTCTGCACACGCTTCTCGAGAAAATCCTCATCCTCTGATTCTTCATCTGAACTTACTGCTGCATAATCTGGCCGTTTACCAGAAACATAACGATGTACCTTCACCTTCTTCATAGATAACTCTCCTGTAACATAAACAGTTATTGTAAACATAAACAGTTTCTTTAGAAATGCTGATATGCACAGAAAACCTAAGTAATATCATAAATGTTATATCTAAGAATAAAGATAAATTAAATATTCTTAAAATAAGATAAAAATAAAGATGTTTAAAATAGAGCAAATATCTTCTCAGTGTCTTCTCACAGACATGTTCTGTATCTCCAAATATTTCTATATCTTCTATATATTTCTATATATTTATATTTCTATATATTTCTGTATCTTCAAATATACTCTAAATATCTTGTTTGTTAATCACTATTGCGCATAGATGATTGTAATCTAACTGCGAAACATAAATAATTTACAAATCTCTTAATAAATGTACGATTTGTAATAGATATTAAAATAAATAAAAATAAAACATATGTGTAAATCATGAAAGTATTAGAATTCAGGATTGATAAACAAAAATGCCAATTATATATTATTTTGTAAATTTTCTTTAATATTGAAGAATAAATAATTAATTACATTCTATCAATATTGTCTATTTCTACTAATAAAGTAATTAAACTGTAATCATGCTTCAATGACACTTCATTTTTTCTTAATTCTTAATAATTAAAAAAAGATGAAGAGTAAATTGAACTAAAATAAAAGTTAATCTATATTGATAGAAAGGGATATGCACTGTTTTTTTAATCTTAAAACGTTTATGAGATTCGCTGAAATGGATGTTAAATAAATCTTTCATTTTGGCAAACATAAGCTAACCTTTATCATTCTTTACGGGCACAGCACCCGCGGTACTTTGTATCCCCATGGGTGCGGGTGCTAAGGAATTGTTCGTCACAAAATAGTCCATCATCATTTTGATGCCTTATTGAGAAACGTTATATGTTACTAGAATACAAAAACTAAATACAATTCGAACGGGCTTTTACTTCACAATCATTGACCATTCTCGAATTGATACAAACGCTCTGTCTGAAATCTGAACTTTGCTGAATTCGGAGCAACTCGGAATATCCTGAAGTATAGCATTATAGCAGTGGTCCATCGTTATCTACAATCGAAAAAAAAGATCGTGTTATTATCCACGATCGATAAAATTAAAGATTTATGTTATCGACTTTAATCATCAATTTTGATTAATTTTCGTCTTTCGATTAATCGTTTTTTCGTTCAAAAATTGTTAAAACACTTCGAATTGATATTGAAATATCGAGATGTAATAAAAATATTCTTTTTAATTGAATTTCTTGATTCATCTTTCCTTCTTTTTTTTTCAAGTTGAAAAAAAGAGAAAAATAAACTTTACAAAAAGTAAAGAACAGTTGATCTGATACGACTATCACGTTTTTCTTCTCGTACTATTTCCGCGATTTCTTTTCTCTTTTTTTCGCGTTGCATAAATAATAATTCTTTTCATTCTTTCCCTCCTTGATATAATTTATATTATAATATAATAATTCAGAATTGTCTAAAAATTAAAATTGAATTTTTCAAAGAAGTTAGAACAACAATTATTTAATTGAATTTTGAGCTCCCCGACAGCTCAGCAAAATGAATTAACTCCCTGGGAATTAATTTGGAATTTGTGCTGTGTAGATTTGACAATAATATACTAGAAAGTAGTGTGTGTCATGAAGTAGTTTACATCGCATTTCGCAACGTTTACATATAAAAGTGGTCCACACTTTATCAAAGAGATATTTTAGGATGCTTAGTGGACATCTTTATTAGACTGCTTTAAAGGTCCTGTATTATGGAGTCATTATATTATATTATATATATATATATATATATATATTCCCATTGTCACATATATTATATATATATATATATATACACACACACACAATAATATTATTAATATATATATTAATATATATATTAATATTAATTTTATATATATATATATATTATATATGTGACAATAGGAAAATGCATTACAGTTTCGTTATTTTCTTCGTCTAATTTTATAGAACGTAGCGGCGATGGCGTGACGTTGGCGTTAAATGTTGCCGATCATCGCCGTGAAGTGAGGCGATTAAGGCGAGACGCGACGAATGGCGCCTGGCAGCATGGGCCGCGTTCTCTTCCCTGATCCTCCCGATGCTCGAGCTGCGTTTTGCCGCGCTAACGAGGAGACAGACAAACCGTTCAAGGTAAATTGACATCATTCCTGGATCTGATTCGCTACATCCATCTCAATGAGCCTATCGATCGACCGAGCCTCGAGCGATCGCGATTGTAACTCATCGTGATCACACTTTTATTTCATAATATTATATATAATTACAAACGCAAAATCGCGTTAAGGCGACTATCGTGCATGATGAGCAAACACATATCCTTCTTTTTGCATTAAATTTAAAATACACCTACAACGAAAAAATTACATTACAATGCTACAAAGAAACGACTGTGCACGAAAAAAAAATAGAAAAATACAAAATAATTGTGATACGAGATATCGATAACAAAAGGCCAAATATAGTAGGTATAAAGATATACCTATAATGATCGTCTCGATAATGAACTATTAAGAACTAGTTATTTATAATTTAGTAATGGAAGTTTTTAACTATTATCACAATCAATAATGACCTGAATCATTTCATATTATTGCCAACCATATCAACGTGGTTGTTAGTACGTAAAATATTTATTTACATAAATATTTACTCACTTTATGATGCGCAAATATCTAATTTGCAAAAAAAATAAATTTTTTCTTTCTAATTGTAAGTCATATCTTGCTTCTTATTTGTTGTCCATAATCAAGGTGAAATGAGATATGGATTATACATAATATTGTAACAGATTTATTTTTAATACATATATATATATTGAAAACTACAAAAAAATGTACAAAAAAATTAATTCTATCTGTACGTATAAATTCAAGTTACAGTCACAAGTACGTGACACGCATAATGGAGAAGGCTGTAGCAAACTCTTCATTGCAAAGCAAGATTAGAGACAATAACCATCAGACAGATAAAAAGGATTTAAATCCGACATCGCACTGTAATGAAGCTCCTTCTATGCAACAGCAGGCACAGTTTACATGTTCTCTATACATTTCACGTGCTGGCAGCTTTCAAGAACAAGATCATAGGGTCCAAGGTAATAATACAATATTTGCTGCATTCTGAAGAAAACTGCTACTATCTAATTTATAGTACATTTATGGACTATATTATAGGTGAATGCAAAAATTTGTGTCCAATTTATTCAAAATTCAAACAGCTACTTTTTATTAAAAATAAAATAAAATCTAAATCTTACTCTATCTGATGAGAGAATTTAAGAATCTGTTGTTTTAAATCGTGAGTTTTGATGGAGTTATGAGTAAAGCCAAAATATTTTTTTTATTTAATTCGCAACAATTCAGTAACAAAAAATCGGACATTTTTTAAAAACGATTTTATTTAGGGAAAACTTTAAGCTTTTACATTAGAAATTCAAAAATTGCAAATTTTTTTAGACATGTGACAGGTCCACAAAATGAAGAAAAAATTTTTCGTTTTACTTAACTCGTAGTTTTCTATATGTAAAAATTATAAAACTTACATAAATTAAAAAATATAATAATCATTCGAAAGTAGAGATTTCAAGATTTAGAACTTTTTTTTTAAATTTAAATTTCGTTTATTTTTAACAAAATTGCATCTGTTTGAACTTTAAATAATAAATCGAACACAAATTTTTGCACTCATCCAATATATACTAATTTAATTTAAATAGTAATACGAGACTATAATATCTAATTATATCGAAATTTAATATTCACAATGTCAGTTGAATAACATAAAAACATTCAAATAAGCAAACATTAACATTTTCTATTAATCTTGTTTTAGTTTTAAATCAATATTTTATTATTCATTTCTTGAATAGATTGCGAACTGCTGCGAACTCACCTCGAAGAAGCTATAGCGGCTTCTGAGCCGTTATCGATGTGGCGTGTCTCTGAGACTCCATGTGGTCTTATAGCTGCTTTCGTACGAGAAAACGATGCCGAGAAACTCTTGCAACGCGGCGACTTAGCTCGAGTGTTTGGAGGACCAGTGCAAGTACGAAGTTTATTTACATTCGATTTTACCCGACGCATTTTACATAACATTACATATAGACTTCCTGCAATAAACCATTATCTAAGTTTTAAATCTTAAACCGTAAAAAATTGACTAATCATAGTCGATTATTCTTCTTATATTCAACTGTAACTGATCAATTTCTTAGATACAGCTTAAGACTTAAAGTTTAAATAAAAGGCTTATTGTAAAATGTGTGTTAGAGATATAAAAAATTGAGATATATATAAAAATTTCTAGTGTATTTTATTGTATCCTTGTGTTTTTTTTTATTGAGATATTTCAAATATTTTATCATTTTGGAGCTATATTTGTTGCGCCAATTATGTCACTTAAAACATCATTATTATTTAAAACGTCAATTCTTGAACTAAATAATCTACTGAAATACTTTTAAATAAAATCTAGAAGTTAATTAAATATTTTTTGATTGATATATTTTATTAACTTAATTTACTTTCATCAGGTAGCACGATTTTCGGCAAGAGATTCCCGATATCGCCAAGCCGTGCTTCTGAGAGACGTGCCATGGGCTATACCGCTGCAGGATATAAATTCGGCTCTGGCAAAGCAAGGAATTGTCGCAGGAAATGTTGAACGTTCTCGACAATTCGTTCGAGTAGAGGTATAAAGAATGCTTATTTTCTATTTTTAAATAGATTAGCCTGTGATAATATCTTATCATTTCTATTGTGCAGACAAAAAAATAGTAATTTTAAAACAATGGAAACATTCTTTGTCGAGCATCAAGGATAAAATTAAAATGTACATGACAGTTGAGATGCGCATATCATATCATTATTTAAATTCATACAAAATGTAGAATACTATGCAATTCTAAACCAGTTCTCATAATGAAGTTCTATAGAACATCTACACACAACCGATTTTGTAAGTCAACTTTCGAAAAACCTAGCAATCAACATTATTTGTACAATAAAAGATGAACGTATTTCCTGACTAAACTAAAAACCGAGAATCGAACGTAAGGGAAAAGCGACAGAAGCGTAAACGCCTCTTTTATGATGTCTCAATTTTCTTAATAGAAGCTCTTTGTTTACGTTTCTATCTTCCCTTACATTTTACATTTCAATTTTTATTTTTATCAGAATTAAGATAAAGATCAAAACAAAATCGGTTATATATAACCGTTGAAATAAGTATGATGTAAGAATATACAAATATATGTATCATAAATATAACTGACACTTTGATAAAAAGTGAAAAATATTGCTCTTTTGTCTCCTAGGTTTTTGATGCAGGTCATTATGAAGTTTTATTACGTCAAGGTCTGGACTTTTTCGAAGTAGCTCGTTTCAATGCTGTTCCAGAACGCTGGTGGCGAGGCACCGCATGCTCGTTCGGTATACCCTCACGATATGCAAACGATGGAAACAATATCCCACAAGCATATCAAGAAAATATATCGCAAACGGATAGTGTATTGCAATGCTACCGATGTCAGGGTTTCTGGCACGTGGCCGCTAATTGCCGACATTTGCCTCGCTGCGTCCGCTGCGGCGAACCACACAGCGTTGAATTTTGTCCAAGGCCGCGGAATAACCCTATATGTTGCCATTGTTCCGGACCCCACCACGCCGGTAAATCCTTTTCTTTGTAGATGATCGTCTCTCGTCTTGTTCATCTCTTACTATTAATATCCATTATATATATTTATGATAAAAAGATAACGAACAAAGCAATATTTTTCGTGTATATAATTTAATAATTGTATTAAAAATGTATACCTCTTGCTATGCATTTATTTCTTGATACAATCGCATATGCTTCTAGCATTCACGAATAATCGCTTTGTTCCTTAATTATTAATAAATATGTTAATCGAATGATGATAGAAATTAAGTACATAACAGCTGGAAAGCGAAAGAAACCAGCGCGGATCGAAAAAGTCGATTTCTTGTCATTAAAAAAATGTGTGAAATATGAAAATCGACCACGATTTATTTCGAAAATTGAATTGCGATATAAAAGAAATTATGTTTATGCAAATCATCTTGCATCACGATAATAATATGTCATGATAACAAATATTCCTTTTTGTTCATTTTCTGTTCATTAATCATATAATGCAGTATTGAATAATTTAAGATAAGAAACATAAAAAAGAACTTTCTTATCGTAACATAAAAACAGGAGACATAAAAAAAGTTCTTGTCGTAACATGTGGAACTCGATTAGAATTCGCTCCAAGAACTGAATCTGTACCTACTTGTATAATAAATTACCTGGTTTTGCAAATTGTCTTATACTTGAATGTGTGAATGTCTTATACTGATGAACAAATCATTTCTATTTTCATCCTATAATCTATCACCAAAGTCCACGTGTATTATTGAAATTATCGATGCGTTACATTCATGTATGGCACGACTATAAGATGTTTTCATTTTTTATTACAGGATATAGACAGTGCCCAGTCAGATTGCAGCTGTCTAATGCGACTCCCGTGAGCATTACATTGAGTACGAGTGGGGTTCAATATCCAGCGAGCGCTACAAATAAATCGAATCCCTCGTGCCATTCTCTAAGACAAGGACACTGTTAAACAACGTCGTTTACAGAGTTATGCGAGGTCTACAAGAGAAGTCTTAGCGGTCGTAGGGTCTTAAATCTTAGAAATTGATCAATCATCGAATATGAGAAGAATAATTAACTGTGATTAGTAAATTTTTTTACGACTTAAGACCGCTACGATTTCTATTGTAGACGCATAAAAGTATAGAGAGGCATTGGTCTTATTAGCATCCTTTTCGAAATGTCAATGAAAGCGCATAACATCTCTACATTACATAACGATCTATTACGAGCCACGAGTGAAATTTAGAGATTTACAATGCCTTTCTATAAAATGTGGGAACACGTTGTTGTATCGTCATCGCGTATAACAAAAATGCTCTTTTATAGAGACACGCTATCTCAATCGCAAAAAATTTGCAAACAGCATATATTTACATAATATATAAACAAAATACATTTTTTATGATTTTCATTTTTAAGATGCTGTCGCTTTTTCAGACACTATTGTGTCTTATACGTGTCATTTTTTTTAGACTTTTATGCAAAATATATTGTTTTTATCAAATATCTTTTGACGAGTTGTTTGTTTACGATCGTGAGGAAATCCGATAAAATGTTTACTTCTTTTTTTCCAAGTTTGTAGGATTTTGTAAATTTGCAGTTACAACTACCCGTATTCCGCCGTTTCGTTCTACTTTCTTCGCCCTAGTCCTGCGAATGTAGGTCTCCCCACTAAGTGTCGCTGCTACTATCAGGTAATACCTCGAGATCGGGGAGGGAGTTGTACACGGATGTCATACTAGCGCTAACACATTCAGTCGTTCGATCGGCTACTATAGTGTTCGGTTTATTCAACTAATAGATAGTGCCTTATAATTATGAATACACCGTTCGCGAGCGAAAAATCCGACCAATCGATTCTGGCGAACGATATCAGTTAAGTTAAAGATATCAATTCCATTTTTTAACGGACAATTTTTGCGTGCAGTTTAAAGTATCTCTGCAAAATTTATTGTTTTTTTTCCATAAAAATATATATATGATGTGCCAAATAATATTTCAATAACGCGATAGAGTAAGTTCGGCTTCATTTGAAGCAAACATTTTCAAAGGAACCGATTCATTATGTGTGAGTATATTTCTTTTTATTTTAGAATCTTCTTCAAAAGATCGCTGTACGTTTCTGCAGATGGCTAAATAATGTTCATATTTGTATGAGGACTTCAAATAAAAAACTTTGTGCATCGTAAAGGCAATTTTAAAACATGTGATATGAAGAATTTAAGAAATTATAAAACCGCGTATTATGCGGCAATTACAAACGTGGATTGCACGAGTTTCATTTATACATACGTGGCATACCATATTATTTTCAAATAATGTAATAAATGGAACGAAGATATGTGGAGATCCACAATAAATTGACTTCCATCATTAATTGTTGATTGATGACATAAATCACTTGCGTTGTGCAACTCTCTAGATACGAATATATTTTTTATTTGTTAGTTTTGATAGTTTACAAATAAAATTTTATGTTATATCTCTGTTTGCCTGAGTTATACTTGACTAATAGCATAATAAAACGGAACGATAGTTCGAAGAAAAAAATGTATTCGGTGTGCTTAACGGCTTTCCTCGTCGTGTCGATATGCAGCTTGACTGCTCAGCAGCCAACGTTCTTCTTCAGAAACACATTTAAGGGGTTGAGCGGTCTTACACCAAGCGCCGTTGCACTTATGAAAGACGAGATGCGAGTTGTTTATTATCACGAACAGACAGTGGCAGTAGTCGATCTCGGACCAAGAAATGAACTACATGATTGTAATATAATCGAAGTATAGTAAGTGCGGTCATCATCACAATAATGCACACAAAAACTATTATATAAGTAGACTAGAAATTGAAACTGGTTTTCGTTAGTTATGTACATATACAGGGTGTTCCGAAATTTGCGAATCAAAATACCATAGCGAGAAAATTTGTGAAAAATTAAGTAAAAAAATTATATATACATTTTTATTTGAAGCAGTAGTTTTTGACAAAGGTTCAAAATATAGCCAATTAGATTATGTTTAAACGGTCATCTGTCCATGAATTCGTCACATGTGCAGTAATATTAGTAAGTGCGCATTTTGGTGTTTAAATATAATTCGTAATTGATCATTAAATAAGCCTTATTATTTCACAAATTATTGCTCAAAATAAAATTTATGGATAACATTTTTATTTAATTTTTTGAGAATTTCTTACTGTATTTTGATTTGCAAATTTCAGGACACCCTGTATATATCATTACTTTCATATAATTTCTTTTTATATGTAATGTTTGACACGCATCATTGACTTTTGCAGTGAGCCGTTCGAGGCTACGGAAGTTTTGCGAAACTTATCAATGACTTTACATCCACAAGTGGTGTCCTTCCAGGAGATAACGAGACTCATGCAACAATGTGAATTGTTAGACAAATTACAGGTAGAGGCCACGTCCACTTTGCCAACAAACGCATTGAGTAGAGGGACTCGCATAGCCGCGAGTTCTATAACTCTGTTTTCCGGCATTCTGCCAGGTTAATCGTTCATTATAATTTCAAACGCACCCGCAGAATTGTAAAATTTATTAACAAAGACTAAATATGTACATATTCCAGGCACAAAATGGTGCGGCACGGGCGACATAGCCGAAAATTATCATGACTTGGGCGATTTACCTCACATTGACAGGTTGAAATTTAGAGCCATAATTTACCAATTTTTACAAATATCAGGGAAGTAAGACAAATCTTTATGTTTTTCAGATGTTGTCGTAATCACGATCTCTGTCCAATAAAAGTACGAGCCCAACAGACCCGATATAATCTCACTAATTATTCAATATTCACTAAGTAAGATCTTATCAGAAATTGGTAAAAAAAAATCAATTAATCTATTTTGATAAAAAGTTTTTACTGTGTCTTTAAATTAATATATCATATTATTATTAATTACTAAATTTTCTTATCATGCTAAAATTTAAAATTATCTTTACCTTAAAAATTATCTCTGTTAATTGTCTCAAAGTTCTTTCCATAAAACAATCAGTTAAGTGTTTAACATTTTACAGATCACATTGTACTTGCGACCAAGTTCTTTATCAATGTTTAAAAGCTGCTAACCATCCAACGGCGAATTTCATGGGACAAATATACTTCAATATCGTTAAAGTGCCGTGTATAGAAGATATCGGAAGAAATCGATATCCATTAAGAAAATTTGTACCTGTAAAAAGGAAATATTAATTACAAGATACTAGCAGCATATGTATATAGATAAAATGTATTATATTTAAAAACTCGGTATATATATATATATATATATATATATATATATATATATATATATAAAAATATATATAATATAT
>Ga0157364_1003662_pt1 | contig 14984 bp, 15 predicted proteins | sample AttsexASBM2_FD_111476 | JGI IMG/M metagenome (GOLD analysis project Ga0157364, IMG submission 111476) | Fungus gardens microbial communities from leaf cutter ant in Ribeirão Preto, State of São Paulo, Brazil - Atta sexdens ASBM2 | ecosystem: Host-associated > Fungi > Mycelium > Unclassified ... | reverse complement strand
GAGTGGAGGAACAAGACTTTAGGAAGAGAGAGTTACTAAGAAAGTTTATAGCAAGGATGTTGTATGGGTGGGATGATGGAAAGTTTGAGGAAGAATATTTGAAGAAGTTAGAGAGAAATTGGAGAAGATGGAAGGCAGTTTCTCTGGAGGAGAAACCTTAAGAGGAGGGTACTGTCAAAATCATTGAAAGTAAACTTTATTTTTTAATTTAATTTTAATTTTAATTTTTCTTTTTATTTTTCTATTTTCTATTTTTAGAACAACTAGGGTTAGGGTTAGAAGTGATTGGTCACACTGTCACATCAGTCACAATCTGATGGTGTAGTCACAACTGATTACAAGACTTAGGAGAACAGAGTAGAAAGTTCTAGAATAAATAATATCATACAACATGGATAACATATGTTGACCTTATGTTCTATACATGGTCATTTAGGGTAAGGTACATAGTAGTGAGCACAGACCATAGTTAGTGTTATAAGACAAGTATGTGGACAGACTTTAGGGTTAGGGTTAGGACAGAAATAGAACAGTAGTATTATTATTAGTCTACAACGGGAAAGAGCATGTGACCTGGAAGTCATGTGAGATAATGTCATAGGTCTAAAGTGATTTAGAAAGGTCTATAAGGCTAGAAAAGCCTAGATGATGATGTTAGAGAGTATGTACACTATATTGCTACTACATATAGAACATATAGATGTTAGGGCAGGATGCATAGTCTTGCACAGTTACTGTGGAGTAGACATGAGATAGACACATTGTTGTAGCATGGACTACCTGTAACTTATATAAATAGGGTAGCAATATAGCGAGGGCTCCTGGTCGAGTTCTCTTGTAATCCCCATTACTAGATAGCCTACTGAGAGCTTTACTGAAGTCAGCATATCACAAGTGCTGTTCCAGCGAGTGGTTGCTATAACAGTTAGTAGTATATAAGAAAGATTAGTTTGTAAAGAAATCTCTATTGAGTTTTCTTGTGTTACTCAATACAAGAGTTGTCCTATTGTCCAACCCTAAGGACCTTAGTTCATAACAGGAAGAGTTTAGAGATAGAGTGACATCAAGGAACATGTTAACAGCATAGGTTCCTCATAGTATACACATGGTACATGTATGTATGATAGAGATTAAAGAGTATGACATCAGGGCACATGGACATGGTATACTAGCCTTGAGGTAGACATATGGTAGATGAGTAATGGCTATGAGGACAGAGCATGTGTTATCAACTCAAAACCTTAGAGTTGGTCAAGAGAATGAACCTTGTATTGGGTTAATGTTACAACTCAGAGACCTCAGGGTTGATCAATGGAAAGAATCTTGTATTGAGTTAACACAAGAGAACTCGATAGAGAACTTTGTATAAGATAGTCTACCTTATATATCTTGGACTCATGGTCCGTGCTAGCTATTTCTACCCTACCCTAAACAGCCATGTATATACTCTAAGGCCAACATGTGTTTAACACATTGTATGACATTATTCTTCCAGAATCTTCTATATCCTTCCTTGCGTCATGTAACTTGTGACTGTGTCATCTGATGTGACCTGTCATGTGACAGCGTGATCTTTGTCACTTAACCCTAATTCTAATTCTAAAAATAGAAAATAGATTGAAAATAAAAATAAAAATAAAAATAAAATAAAAAAGAGAAATAAAAATTAAGTCCACCTTTAGCAATCTTGATAGTTAACATAAGAGAACTCAATAGGGAACTCTGTATAGGACTATTTATCTTATATACTAATACCTAATAGTCCATATGAGCTATTTCTAGCCTACCCTAAATGACCATGTATATATCTTAAGGCCAACATATATTTAACACATTATATGACATCATTCTTCCATGTGTCATGTGACTTGAGACCATGTTATCTGATGTGACCTGCTATATGACAGCATGATATTGTCACTCTAATCCTAACCCTAGTTCTAAAAATAGAATAAAGGAAAATAAATTGAAAAGAAAATAGAAATAAGAAAAGAAAATAAGAAAATACTAAGTCCACTTCCTTCATTCTTGACAGCATGGACATTAGGGTAAGTATAGAGAAGTTATAGCATGGGCCATAAGGACTTTATATAAATAGTCAGTAGAATACTGTTGTGGTTCCCTGTTGAGTTCTCTTGTGAATACATAACTTATATTCCTACTAGATATCCCTACTGAGAGATTTACTGCTTGTACTACTATTGAACTTTATGTCTAGTGGTTGCCACAACATAGACATTCAGGACAACAAAGAATATTGGAACTAATCAAGCAGAACTATTGGTGGCCAGACATAAAAGAAGATATCAAGAAATACATTCAAGGATATATTAAATGCCAACAAAATAAAGTTCAATATCAGAAGAAAGTAAAAGAGCTACATCCACTCAAAATACCACAATGACTATGGCAAGAGATCAGCATAGATATTGTGGGGCTATTACCAAAATTGAATAGAAAGAATGCTATTATGGTTATTGTGGACAGATTCACAAAGATGATTCAATTAAAAGCAATAATAACAAATATATTGTTGGAGAAAATTGCAAAGATCTATAGGGATGAAATTTGGAAACTACACAGAATACCAAGGAGAATTCTTAGCAATAGAGAATCTCAATTTGCATCTAGGTTTATAGAAGAACTAATGAAGGCATTGGAAACCAAGAGAATGCTATTAATAGCATATCATCCTCAAACAAATAGACAGACAGAGAGAATAAATCAAGAAATTGGAACTTTCCTGAGACACTATATCAATTACCAACAAGATAATTGGACAGAATGGATTACAGCAGCAAAATTCCAATACAATGACAAAAAGCATGTGGTAATGGGATAAACACTATTTATACTTAATTTTGGAAGACATCTATAGAAAGAAGCCATGAAGTTAATGGAATTAGCACAAGATGTTATGAAGAAGAAATTTGATAAGAAAAGATGAAATTTACAGGGACTAAAAGAAGAAAACAACATGTGGTTGGAAGCTAAAAACATCCATTCAAACAAACCCTCAAAGAAGCTAGACCAAAAGAGATACAGACTCTTTAAGATCACAAAAGACATTAGTCAAGAAACATTTCAACTGAAACTTCCAGAAGAATAGATGATTCATAATGTGTTCAATGAGAACTTATTGACATGTTGTAAAGAATCTCAATTCCAAGGACAACACATGAATCTAGCACTATCACCAACAATTATTAATGAAGAAAAAGAATACAAAGTAGAAGAAGTTAGGAAGCATAGGAAATAAGGATGGAGAATGCAGTTTTTAGTACATTGGAAGAGTTACAGAGATGAACATGACCATTGCATTGTAGAAACAGTGTTGCCTCATGCAAAGGAGGTGATTGAAGACTATTGGACAAGGATTTCAAGTCAAAACATATAAAGAAGAGGGGTAAAATCCCATTTTGATAATTCAAAGAAAACACTTGACATTCTACAATGGCTCAACAATTTACAACTACATCCACTTCTCCTGATCCATATATATCCAGAAGATTTAACAATATGGAGGAAGCCAACTTATTCAAGAAAGAATGTAATAATTGGACAAAAATCTATCACAAATTGTTACAAGACATAGAAACCATGATCAATGTACAAAAACAAGTTCAGAATATTATAAAGCTAGCAGAAGAAACAAATATAATAATCATAGAGATGGAAGGAACAATTTTGAAAGCTAGCAATAATCATCAAACCTTAAATGCAGTAAATATCTTTAGCATATCCAATGTCATGATTGATGTCTCCAAGATGCAGTATGGAGAAGGGCAAAGGGTATGACAACATGATTGGCTGCACCATAGTAGTCTCAGTCAGTGCCTCATGTAGTAAGTGCTACAATCTTGCTTTATCCTAATGGTCTCCTTATGTTATACACCTCATGTACTGTACATTGTTTCCTCATTTCACTTTAGTATATATAGTGTAGATACTCTTCTGTATCCTTATGCTTTACCACTTATACCACTTCCCTTAACTTCTCTCAAGTCTTTGCCTAAGTGCAACCTGAGCTCTAGCTTAAGATCATAGCATCCAAAGATTTGTGAAACCTAGTTCAAAGTGACATAAAGAATAGAGCTTATCAAGTTCAAAACAAGATATTGACAGATTCTAGTTTAACATAGCCAACACTTATTCAAAACAAACTTGAAAATTTGGAAAAATATATGAAGTTTGTTCATTTACCTGCCAAGACCAAAATATTTGCTCTGCTACTCTATTATGAATTTATTTGGCCAAAGGGAGAATAAGATAACCAGTTCTGAAAAGAATTAGTTATAACATTCATGAAACAAAAACACAATATAGAAACTTTATAAAATAGATTTCCAATATTCATATATTAAGAAGGACTATTCCACGAACTCTACTTTATTGATGTTATCCTTCTAGAATTTTCTATGTCTTTCTCTATATCATGTAACTTGTCACTGTTACTATCACCATGTCATCTGATGTGACTGATGTGTGACAGCATGATCTCATCACTTTAATCCTAATCCTAGTTCTAAAAATAGATTAAAGGAAAGTAAATCAAAAATAAAATAGAAATGAAAATAATTAGAGTTCACTGCTTTCAACTTTGACAGTAGAGTATAATAAGAAGAGTATAATACCTATAAAGTCTTCTTTTTTGAAGTGGGTTAATTCATCTAGACAAATTTCCTAGCATTTTCATACCTTTAAATATAGAAATTGCCTTATTAGTATAAAAGTCAATATGATGCCAAAAGATAAATTTTTGGTCAAAAAAGAACTCAAGGTATCACTATGAATCCTTTGAGAGTAAGATAGGTTCTCCTATAGCAGAGAGATTGAAAGAAGAAGGGTTGAAGGCTTCTTGTAATTTAGAAAAATAAAATACTTCAGTTTTTCCATGTTCCACTATGAGTTCAAATCTCATAAGGAGGGAAGACATAATGTTATAACTACAAAAGAGATTTGTGAAATAGATTTGTCCTGGGAAATAAATAGACTATTATCAATGAAAGAAATAATTGAAATGGGTATTTTTAGGATTTTTAGATATTTTTCAAAGATATGAAAAATAAGAGAAAGGTAAAGAGCAGAAAGAATTGAGGATAGGGTAGATTCTTGTTTGACACCAATATCTATACTATAAAAAGGAGAAAGAAAATTGTTCCATAAGTATTTTGTTTTTCTTCCAACTAGGTAATCTTTGAAGAAAGTGGAGACCTTATGATCAAGTTTTGCTTTATCTATGATACAGAGGAGTAATTGATGATTGAGTGATGGAAAAAATTGAGTGATGTTGAATGCTAGCATGCTGGTGGTGAGGTTCTTGACCCATCCTGATCAAATAAAATGAGTGAGAGCAATATCTATGTTAGTTGTAGATCTTTGTTTGAGACCACCGAGTTGGCATGGATGATGAAAGAATTGGAGATCATATGAAATTGAAGATGCTCTTTACCTATGATAAGAGAGTGTCACTTGGTTGATATATGCTCATCAACAATAGGAAAATCAACAGATATGGAGCATAATCAGATAAGAGTCTCTAGTCTGAATAGATGTGATGATTGTTAAACTCGGATGACAATAGTTGAAGAAAGACAAGATCTAAGACTGAGTTGGAGTCCCAATCATTGTTAGAATACCTAGTCGGAAAGAATACAGTAGGATGAGACAGTTCTAGCTAAAAAGAGTCTACAATATCAAAAAGAGTATCCCTATAAATCAAATGATATGGAAAGTTCAAATCCCATAAACTGTCCCTAATATTAAAATCACCAGTCATAATAAGAACATTACTAATGTTGACCTCAGTATCCTTGAGATACTTCAAGGCTAATTAAGACAAATCAGAATACACATTGATCAAAAAGAAAATAGATCCTTAATTGAAGAAAAATACACAAAAAATATTTCTATGATTAAGAATATCATTTCATAAAGAAAAACAAAGAGACAAAAAATGAATGTTAATATAAGCAATCACCCTAGGGTAATCAGAAGAACATGATGGTACTCTAGAGAAAGTGAGCCAATTCAGATGATAGATAACTCCAACTAATTCTTCTCCTTCACAACTAGTGGAGCTAGAAATAGATCATATGACTGACTACAGAGGTTCTTGAATAAAAATGATGTCAAATAAGAATTAAGTCTCAAGAATATTATTAACAATGAGACTGTTCTTGCAAATGTTTTGCAAATAGAGCTTTAAATTGTTACAAATCATTCTGAGAGACCACTCACAACTGAGCAAATTGACTTAGTCTTATTTTTATAGATCTCAATAATTTTCTTATTGTGCTAGTCATAGTTAAACCTGTGTTTCCAGAATAGACATTGGTTAGAGTCCACCTGATGATCACCTTGGCAGTTAGAGCACTTGAATATGTGAGAGTATGGTTCATCTTTCTTGGTTCCAAGACAAGGAGGGTTAAGCTTATCATTTGTCTTGCAATATCACTCAAATTGGCAATGGTTTTCATATTTGTGTGGACTGTTGCATTTTACACATTTTGCTTCTTAGATTCTGTAAGATAAAGTGGCATGTCCCCATTTCCAGCAATTTTTACACTGGGAAATGCTCAGGTTTATATTCACACCTTTAATAGTGGCAATATACTTTTCTACATTGAAGCATTGATTGATTAGGCTTTTAGCCTTGCTTCTGCTTTGAACATTCCAAATATTTACCCAAACTATAGACATATCTGACTTGGAGAAAACCTTGATGACTCATGGTTTAGAAGTGAGTACAATATTGTTAAAAATTTGATTTTGTTTTATAATTTTCTCAATATTGCCAAATGAAAGATGAACTTGAGGGTCATCATGGGGATAGTAAAGAATGTCTATAATTTTTAGATAGAACTTAGATTGCAGGAAACATGGAACATTGACACCTAAGATGTCAATATATTCAATATATTTAATGTAATTCTTAATAATAAGAAGATCAGATGAGAACATAACTTTGTTTGTGACCACTGTGATGCTAGATTGTTCAGATCTGATAAAATTGACCAATACTTCAGATTTTGCATTCTTCAAAGCCCTATTAATGTTGGAGACATGTAACAAACTCTTCTTTATAAATTTTGCCATATTATCATCATTTATTAGAATGATGACCTGCTTTCTTGATGATCTTTGAGTTGTCATTTGAATTCATGGCTTGAATTTTGAACTATCTTTGACAATGTTTTGAAATTTAGTCAATTTTCTTTGCACCTAGAGTGGAAAATATATTCTTGATCTTGATGACTTCTGCTATGTTTGAAGCCAGTTTAAAAGCCTACACATATGATTTTTGATCTGGTTTGATAATAGGATCCAATTTAATGTTCTTAAAATATTTGGAAATTTGATTCACTTCCTTCTAAGATTTGGTGGGAATGGGAGACAGAATCCTTTTGATACTTGTTAGAACTGATTTATTTTTGTTGGTTTGGTTACCATTAGAAACTAGTTTTGCTTTGGGAGTGAACTTTGCTAAAATTTTCTATCTTAAAGTATAAGAATTCTTATCAGTAATGAGAGAATCCCAATTTGACTGGTAAACTAATGATATAAGATTCTAAATTGTCTCACCCATATCCTTAAAATCTTGAATGTTATTAGATCTTTTAGAGTCAATTTGTTTGTTGCTAATGTATTTAACAACAAAATTAAGTAAGTCCTTGATATTCTTAGAATCAGAAGCCAAGTATCCTAGAGATCCATGAAGCAAAATAAGATGGAAGTTTCTATCTCATAATTTGAGTTCCATAGGAATATTAGGATTATATGGTAACTGTATGTTAATGACATCATCATCAACACATTGAGGTGGTGTGGACTTAAGAGTAGGTATATTTGTGTTGTCATGTTGTGGACATGTCCTGTTCTCATGGTTAGTTGCCTTACTGATCTGGATATCTTCTTTATCTACATAAGACAGTTGTAAACTGTCTACCAGTTCCTTGAATATGGTCTCCTCAGAGATGTTGTTAAGCTGTTCCATCCCAGTGCTATAGTCCACTAATGCCTTGCTTAAGGATATAAAAACTGTCCTGGAAGAATTCTTGTTAGAAGTCATAGTATAACCTCTTACATTGTCATAGTTATCAACATTGCTGTTGATAAAGTCATCAATTTCCATCCCTATATTGGAAGGTAAAGCTCAAGAAGTCATGTTGGATTGTAAATACGTTATAAAGGAAGAAAATATATTTACTATAATTCCTATAAGTGTTACCCACACAAGATGGTAGTAAGAGGAAAGAAGCAATATATTACTCTAACTTTAACTCTAAGTTTCAAAATGAAAAATAAATTAAAATTAAAATTAAAATAAAGTCTATTATTTGCAACTCTGATAGTTCTTTAGTCTGATAATTAACTTGGGTTAAATGTTATACTTATTCTAAGTTTCTATCCAAACCATCTTCTTTTAAAATATATAAAGTTAAGCTAAATGTAACATTTTCTATTAAAGCTAAGATTATTTATTTATATAATGCCACTTTTGAGTCTACTTCTGTGTTATAACTCAAAGTCCTCAGGGTTGAACAATAAGATAAAAACTTGTATTAGAGTTTTAACACAAGAGAACTCAATAAAAAACTCTGTGTTGGACTGCCTACCTTATATACTAAATTCCCATGATCTGTGCTACTACTACTTTAGCCTACTCTAAATGACCATATGTTTGCCTTAAGGTCAACATATGTTATACATACTATATAATGTCATCTTTCCAGAACCTTCTACTCCCTTCTTATAACCTGTGACTGTGACTTGTGACTTGTGACATTTGTGACAGCAATGTTACACTAAAAACCATAACCTCAGTTCTCAGGATAGAAGATAAAATCAAAAGAAAAGTCAAAAGAAACTTGGATCTAAACTTTGTAAGTCTAACATTCTGTCTATATATCTGCTAGGTCACATTATTCATTCCATCTTCCATATTACATTTATGAATATCTCTGATGAGTGTGAATTGTGTCTAACATAATATTATCATAGAAAACAGGCTATTTTTGAGATTAAACTTAGTATATGACAAGTTATTATCTTTAAAACATCTTATTCTGTTTACTTAGATATTTTCTAAAGCTTAAAGCACAAATTCTATGTCTTATAATGAGCTTCTTAGAAGTTTAAATAAGCAACTGTGTACATAGAATGTAAAAGTTTGAGTTATGCAATAGTAGAAGAGTTTTGTAGAAGAGATAATGAGATGATAAAAGTGGCAGAACTAAAGAAGGTGGAACAAGAGAGCAAGACAATGGAGAAGTTCATACAAGAACTCAGGAAAGCAGCAAAAGGAAGTGTATATGAGAAAAGGTTATTAATAGAAGAGTTTAAGAGGGTAATAAATGAGGTAATTACAAGAAAGCTTATGAAGGTAAAAAGACTTCCAAGAAACATCAACCAGTAATACAAATATGCCACTGATTTAGATAGACATTAGAGAGAGAGTTGAAAGGAGGAGGAAAGATTAAGAGGAAAAAGATAAAGTGGAAATCAAGAGCAGAGATAACAAGCTGGAGGAGTAAGTAGCCAAGGGGGATTTAAACCATGCTTATTCCCTCTATAAGTCTGGCCAAGAAGACAGGAGGAATAACAGATGTCAGTAGAGAGAATGAATATAGTGGTAGTCAGGAATCCCCTGTAAAGATATGAAGGAAAAGAAGATGAGAAGAGAAGAGATTAGTATGTGATAGATATGGAGAGGAGAAATTGCTATAGTTGTAGAATATTTGGCCATCTTATGAGGAATTGTAGAAATTGAAATGTAATAGGCCAAGGAAAAATGATTGAATACAGAGATAATAAGAATATTTTGAACAATTTAAAAGAGAAGAAGAGTCTGATAGTCCTCAACTAGGCTTTTACAATAAGTTCTATATATTAGCTACCTATGTAATACAAGCTAATATTCTGAACCTAGAGGGACCTAAGAGTAAGAAAGACAGGAGAATGATTTTGAGAAAAGAAAAAAGAAAAAGAAAAAAGAAAAAACTAGTAAAAGTAAGAAAGGAGAAAAAAGAAAAATTGTTGAGAGAAATAACAGTAAAGACTGGGTTGGAGAGGATAAATACATAAGAAAGAGTTTTAAATTAAAGAAGATTGAAAGGCTAATATACATTAAAAAATGTAAATGGGATATTCAACAAAGAATGACTGATAGAATATACAGTAGAGGTTAATATTTATTACCAGAGGTATAGAGAGAGAATAAAAATTGATACAATAGAAGAACAGAAGTGGAAAGCAATTTTGAGAATGTTATGGCTAGCACACCACAATCCTGAGATTGACTGGAGAACAGGAGAAGTGAAGATAATAAGGTATCTGGAAGAATATGGAAAACAGTGGATATCCAAGCAAGGAAAACCAGGATAGCAGAAGCAGAAAGAAGAAGAAAAGAAGGAAGAGAAAGGAGAAAAATGAAAAGAGAAGAAAAAGAAAGAAAAGAAGAAAAAATCAAAAATAAGACAATGGAAATAAAGAAAGTAGCAAAGAAGTAAGAAACTTGGAACAAAGAAGAAAAAGCAGTAAGATCAGAGAAAGAAGCAAAGAAGTTGGTTTCAGAGCAATTCTATAAGTGAATCAAAGTCTTTGGGAAGAAAACAAGTAAAAGAATGCTGATAGAGAAAATATAAGATTATGCAATAGAGTTAAAAGAAGTGTTCATACCAAGGAAAGGGAAAATTTACTTCTTGTTTAGAGAGAAAAAAAAAGTAAGGGAATTCATTTAGAAACAGATAAGAAAAAAATATATTAGGCTGTCAAAGTCACCACAAACTGCACTAGTGTTCTTTGTAGGAAAGAAGGATGGGAAGAAGAGAATAGTATAAGATTATCAGTATCTAAATGAGTAGACAGTGAAAAACAATTATCTGTTACTACTAATTTCAGATATCATCAAGAATATTAGGACCAAGAAGATGTTCACAAAGTTGAATATGAGATAGGAATACAACAATATGAGGATAAAAGAGGAAGATAAGTGGGAAGCAGCCTTTACAACACTAGAAGAGTCATTTGAGCTTACAGTCATGTTTTTTGGTTTTATGAATTCACTGGCCACATTCCAGGTTATGATGAATGAGTTGCTGAGAGACTTTATTAATATGGAGAAGATGTAGAGTTTTATTGATGATGTGATGGTAGGGATAGAAAGTGAGGAGGGCCATGATGACTTGGTAGAAGAAATATTGAGAAGAACAAAACAAAACAATTTATATGTAAAACCAGAGAAGTGTAAGTAAAAGGTTAGAGAGATAGACTTTTTAGGAGTGGTGATAGGATCAGAAGGAATAAAGATGGAGAAAGAAAAGATGAAAGCAGTATTGGATTGGCCAGTGTCTAAATCAGTTAAGGAGATATAGAAGTTCTTGAGACTGGCTAACTACTATAGGAGATTTGTAAAAAATTTTGTAAAGATAGCAAGACTATTGCATGAGTTAACAAAGAAGAAACAGAAGTAAAAGTAGGACATAAGACAAAAGAAGTTGTTTAAGGTATTGAAAAAAAGATTTACTATGGAACTAATCCTAGTAGCTTCAGATTTAGACAAGAAAATGAGAATAGAGGTAGATACATCAGATTATGCAACAGGAGTAATACTATCAATGAAGTGTAAAGATGGAAAGTGAAGACCAGTAGCTTATATTTCAAAATCATTGAATGAAATAGAGCAAAAATATGAAATTTACAATCAGAAGATGTTGTTAGTGATTAGGAGACTAGAGGTATGGAGATATTTGTTAGAAGGCACTAAGTTCAAGTTTGAGATTTGGACAGACCATAAAAATTTGGAATATTTTATGAAAGCATAGAAGTTAAATTGAAAACAGGCTCAATGGGTCTTATATCTGTCAAGATTTGACTTTACTTAAAACATGTGCTAGGAACAAAGATAGAAAAGGCAGATAGACTTAGTAGGAGACTAGATTAGAAAGTAGATATGAAAAAGGACAATAAGAATCAGACTTTAGTTAAGAAACAATAGATTCATAGTTTAGTAGAAGTAGTAATAGAAGAACCTGAAGTAGAAATACTGGAAGAAATTTAAAAAGCTAGAGAAAAAGACAAAGAAGTAGTTAAAGTAGTAGAAGAAATGAAGAAGACAGGGGTTAAAATATTAAGAGGGGATGAATGGCAGATAGAAGGAGATTTAGTATTAAAAGAGAGAAAGATATATGTATTAAAAGACAAGGAGTTGAGAGTAGAGATAATCCAGTTATATCATAATATACTAGTAGTTGGACATGAAGGAAGATAAAAAATGACAAAGTTAGTAATGAGAGATATAAAGAAATATGTGAATAATTGTAATATGTATCAGAGAATGAAGAATAAGATAGAGGCACCAGCAGGAAAGTTAAAATTGAGTAAAATATCAGAAAAGCCATAAACACATTTGATAGTAGATTTCATCATAAAGTCATTATTAGTAGTAGGGAAAGATGCAATTTTGGTAGTATGTGACAGGTTGTCCAAGATGATGTATTTTGTGACAATAACAGAAGAAATATTGGTAAAGAAACTAGCAAGGCTGCTTAGAGATAATATGTAGAAGTTGTATAAGTTGTCAAAAAGTATGGTTTCAGATGGGAGACTATAGCTTGCAGTAGAACTAACAAAGGAGTTGAACAAAATGTTGGGAATTGAGACAAAGCTGTTGATATTATTCCATCCATAAATAGATAGTCAGATAGAGCAATATTTACAGTTCTTCATCAGTCATAGATAAAAGAATTGGCCTAGATAGCTAGCAATGGCAGAGTTTGTAGTAAACAAGAAGATAAATTTAGCAACTAAGATGTTCTCATTTATGACAAACTATAATAAAGAGTTGAGAATAGAAACAGATATAAGAAAGAAAGAAAAAGTAGAAAAGGTAATGGAGTTTACAGAAAGGATGAAAAAGATTCAAGAAGAAACATTAAGAAAGGTGCAAGAAGAAATGAAAATATAAGTGGACAAAGGAAGAAAGGAAGCTAAGAAGTAAAAGAAGGGGGATAAAGTGATGCTAAGTACAAAAGACTTAGTATTCAAGAAAAGACTAGCAAAAAAATTGATAAAAAGATATATGAAGCCATATGAAGTAGAAGAAATAATATTAGAAAATGCAATAAAGCTGAAATTACTAGCCTTTATAAGGATCTATCTGGTAGTGAATGTTAGTCAAGTAGTAAAGTATAAAAAGCAAGTAGAAAGGTAGAAAGTGAAAAAAGTAAAACTAGTAAAAGTAGAAGAAGTCAAAGAATAGAAAGTGAAAAAAATATTAAACAAAAGAAAAGTAAGAGAAGTGATGAAGTATTTGGTATAATGGAAGAAGTTTACAGCAGAGTATCATACTTGGAAAAGAGAAAGAAGTTAGATATAGTGGAGGAAAGAGATTTTAGAAGAGAAGAGTTATTAAGAGAGTATATAACAAAGATGTTGCATGAATGGAATGATAGGAAATTTGAGGAAGAATATTTAAGAAAGTTAGAAAGAAACTAGCAAAGATGAAATTCAGTTTCTTTAAAGAAGAAATCTTAAAGAGAGATGATGTCAGAGTTTTGAATAAGAGACTTTATTCTATTTTCTTGCTCTTTTAGTTCTCTTTCTATTTTTCTTTTATTTTATTTTAGGTTTTAGTGTAATAGTCATACACAAGTCACAAAGTGTAATGAAAGTGTGATACTGGTTATAGGGTGGTCACATATGTCATAGTCACAGATCACACAATCATGTAACACTGAGAAGGATTTATATAGTATAGCAATAGTATATTAGTCTTATAGAAAGTATATAAACATTAGAATAGGTTAGTTATATTTATATTACTTAATATAAAAGTTATATTTTGTCTTTACTCAAAGACTTATAACAAACATGTTATAGTCATGTTTTTTAACTTGTTTTTCTAGATTTAATAAAATAAAAGAAAAAAGAAAATCAAATCAAGAAAAATAGATAAAAAAAGAAAATAAGAGTTTAAGCATACCATGACAGTATCCTCACTTTAAAAAGAAGTTCTGTTAGATTGGTCTATTACTTATATATTTAATACTTATGTTATAACTTAAATCTTAGAAATTAGATAATATACTATAAATAACCTATTCTAAAGTTTATATACTTTCTATAAAGCCAATATATTGTATTGTAATCATATTATATAACATTATTGTTGTGGCAACCACTAGACACAAAGTCCAATAATAACACAAGTAGTAAAGCTCTCAGTTAAACAATCAAGTGGAGAAAACACAAGAAAACTCAATAAGGAGCCTCTGATAAATTAGAGTCCTATTTATACAAAATATGCTTGGTCCATGCTACTAATAATTAGTCCTGCCCTTATGTCCATATTGCATCCTTATGTCTACCTCATTTCCTACTCAAAGCTACTATGTTGTCTCCATGTGTTCTAATATTATCTTTCAGACCCTTCCACTATGTTCTAGGCTTATAACATCATATCATGTGACCTGTCATGTGACTTCCATGTCATGTGCCTCTCCATTGTCCAAAAGAAAAAGAAAAGAAAACCAAAATCCATATAAAATCAAAAAAAATAAAATAAAATAAAAATTGTTAGTGTTCAAAGTGTCCCATAACAATTATCTATTCTAGAATTTTCTATAATCTTTTCTGTATTACATAAGTAACTATAATAGGTATCATGCCTCCATTATATTTATAATATTATACTTTTTTACTTATATCCAAATAAAGAAAAATAAAAATAAAATAAAAATAAGTTTATTATTTACCACTCTAATAACTTAGTCTATATGTATAGTACTTTTATACTTACTCTAATATTTATAATAGATAGAATTACAAATACATCATATAATATAACATTACTAAAATATATAAATAGTAGAAAATATTATATTATCACTGTTTTTCTCTATCTATTGTTGATAGAATTTGAAAGATTAGAATGTATAGTATATTATTCTGTTTTTTTAAATTCTCTTAGAGATAAGTTATAT
>Ga0157364_1003661_pt1 | contig 14986 bp, 10 predicted proteins | sample AttsexASBM2_FD_111476 | JGI IMG/M metagenome (GOLD analysis project Ga0157364, IMG submission 111476) | Fungus gardens microbial communities from leaf cutter ant in Ribeirão Preto, State of São Paulo, Brazil - Atta sexdens ASBM2 | ecosystem: Host-associated > Fungi > Mycelium > Unclassified ... | reverse complement strand
TCGCGTCTGTAATGCGTATGTTTGGCCGCATCCACTAGTTGCTATAATCGACTATCATCATTTCAATAATCGTTATCATTTCTAAATTTTATAATATTATTATATGTGTAGTAGAAAAAAAAATCACAATATACGTTCCTGTGAGTTAATGTAGTCTACAATTTCTTGATAACTTTATAATAGTTAAAGAATAATAATTTTAATAATTTTAATCTTCTTAAAATGTGTGATGATTACATAGACGAAAAATTTTTGTTAATTTAAAAAGAACACAGAAAAACGTAACACAGACATAAGTTGTAAGCAATCATATTTCTTCATCAAAATTAATATTTATAATATGTTAAATTAACACATTTCAACAAATTTAATATTTATAATGTGTCGTATTAGCACATTTTATTTATTTATCTATGTAGAATTTACATTTTATAAAACATTTTAATGTTATTTGATCACTTAAATTGCTCATAAATTGTCTTATTTTAATTTTAAGAAATGTTGAGCATTAATTTAACACAAAATATTTAAATAACACCATCACATTATATTATTAATTAATTAATTTATTAATTAACATTCGGATATAAAAATTCGACACAAAATTTTAACATGGACTTAAATGGATCGTAACACAAATAAAGAATGTTTTTTTTTACTATGTATATTATTTACATTTGAATACGTTGTAATGAGATTTATTATTAGAAAACTTATTGTTATAAAACACGAAACAATATAATTAATTTTTCAATCATTGTTACTGACAGGATTGTCAGATCATGTCAATAACTTTTGACGATTAGAAGTCGAAATAAAATTGCAAATCGGTCTGTAATCAGTTCGCCGTCGGTGCGGAGAATACCGGCGAGCAAGTAATATACGCATTGTATCGCTCGCACATCACACCCGCAAACGCATGTACAGCCGTTACATCGGGGGGATATGCGGTGTTTGGTTCGTAGCCGGGGATTGGAGTGTACAATCGTACCGTTTGGCAGCCTGTTTGAATGTTTTGCGACGAGTTTATTCGAGTTATCAATTTCCTGGCAAATATCTGCATTTCCGCACACCCACATGTTCTCCCTCTGTCGTTCTTCCCCTGCCATTCTGTATAGTGCCTACAGTAGCATTGCGTAACTGTAGATTTCCCAAGGATGAAACTAAATCTATCCATGAACTAACAATGGTAGATATATATAGGAAAAGAAAGAAAGTACTTTTCTTCAAGAGAATATTCTATTTTTTTTACAGATTAATCCGAGCTTTCTTCCCCCCTCCTGCTTCTTTCTATATATGCAAATAAAACAAATAGCAATAAATTTGACGAAATTAAAAAATATAAAAATAATAAAAAAATATCAAAGTTATATAATAAAGAAATTGACTTATGTCTGCTTCCACCAATATAGATTAAATTTAATTTTTATTTAATTTACTCTTTATTTTTTTTTTAATTCTTAAAACTAGAAAGAGATTAAGAATTAATTGAACCAAGATTAAAGTTAAGTATTATTCGTTAAAATGAGAATTATACGTAGATATTATTGTAGTAACTCTGAACCATCGCGCACTTGAAAAATATTATATGTAGAAGTATTTTGTTTTTGAATGGTATATTTGAATTTAATATGTTTGTAGTATTTGTTTCATTGCCATTTTAATTACATTTTGAAATTTGCAATCCTTATATGGCATAAATCAAAATTGTACTCATATGAAATGCATATGCGACATAAATAGTAACAAAATATTTTAAAGTCGAAACGATATAAAGGGTCATCCAAAATCATTGATAATTCCGAAAAAATATCAAAGCTTCGATATACGTGGTCGCTTTAAAACGGATATTTTTCAATGTAAAAAGGGGCGCGGCATAGACGGACCGAAGGGCCACGTGTATATTAACGCATTATCCGTACGTGTATTTTGTTTTACGCAAATATGCAGTAATAATATAACATAGGAACGTTCGTCTTGACAGTCATGAAATGGCGAACGTAAACCGGAAGCGTCATGATTTTTAGTCCGCCGCGAATGTACGTCGTTCTTTTTTTCAGTTTTGCATATTTATGTTCGCGTAATTTTCCACGAATCTCACACCGAGAATTGTTTCCATGCATGCTGTTGAAAACGTGTACTGAAATTACAGACTAGAAATTCTTGAAAGAAATGAAGTGAAATTACCTGCTTAAAACTTATCAATCCATTGTATTCTAGTTTTTTATAATCTATTTTTTAATCATTTATATTTATACGTGTTGTGATTAATCTAATGATAATAATAGATATTTGCAATGGTCTTTTTTAAATTGTTTTATAAGTATCGAAACGGAAAGTATTCGTTTAATGAAATTTATTACGGTAGAGGTATAAAAGTTTTGGTGAATATTATTAGATTTTTCTTAAAAATAATTTTATACAAATTTATGAATAGTAACTAAATAATTCTTTAATACATGGATGTGATTAGAATCTTGATTAGAAATGAAAAAGTTAATAACATATTCCTCCAAGAAATGAAAGATTAATATTAAAGTAAGTATAATGTAATGCAACTGTTACAAGAGTTTTTCCATTCTTATACGATGCCATGAATAATAAAATAGAAAAGTCATTTCTTTCAAGCAATATTTTGCATAAAAATATGCATAAAAAATGTATTGCAGTGAAGTGAGTTAAAAAAATGATGGAAGTGCGAAGTGTTAAAAGAGTAAAAATGCGACGCACATTTGCATCGCATATTTACGTAAATTATTGCTTCTTGAGGAAAGCAGTTAATATCACGTTAGTTACGACTATGTCGTACGTCACAGGTAAAAGCTCATATAAACGTCAGTTACGTCAATCATTCTTTAATGGGAATGAATTTTCGTCGACCGAGGCTAAATCACTATTGGCCAATAACGTTTACCGTTAACAAAACACCGCATACGTCAGTACTGAATTGATGTACCACTTCGCCAATGAGATGTAGTATAAATACTCGCAGACGTGATGCTGCAACTATGTTAAGCAATCGAGCGAACGGGTAAAATCGAGTTTGCATGTAACGCGCGTAATTACTATAGCAGTAAATCGATTGGAAATTAATGTCTCTTCGGTTCATCTATTGGATATTCTAAATACTAACGAATTTTATCAAAACGCACTGTATGCGCATAAACGGAAAGCAATTTCCGTAAACATAAAATTAAATATTTTCTTATACAATATTAATATTATTTACCTTACGTTTGTCAATTTTATCTTAAATTATATATAACCCTCAAATTTTCTTTCATGTTTCCGTTTTTTCATTATTTCGAATGATAATTTTATTACACACAAAGATAGCATTACATGTGCATTATGTAGAACAGATGTAGTTTATCGTAAAAATACTTTTTCATAAAATAATTATAATATTTTTGACGATGTATTTTCCTTACAAATGACTGACTTGCTCGAACACGTTCGCCAATGCGCATGTAGACGTTTCTCTCATTTGTATTCTTAGGGCGAGCCGCGAGCCAGCACCCACGATTTACTATCACGTCGTACGAATTATTTAGTAATCAAATTTCGCCCGCTTACTGAGGCTTCGACGGCGGCACAGAAGGGTGGTCGCGTCGTTGGCTGCTTTTACGATGATTTCTCTATTTTACGGTGGCTGCGTGAGAAGACCATTAGGCAACCGTCGAGATTTGGTGTAAACGTGCCATGAAAACCATTTAGACCGCGAATTCATGCTTTTTCTCGAAAAATTATCGTCGAAATATGCGGAAAAGATAATAGAAGAACATCATTTGATTTTCACTAAAAATATATTTTAAAAGACGTATATAAACAAATATTTTTGATTGAAAAAATATAAAAATATGAAATATTTAAGAAAAAATTAAGAAATGAGTGATAATCGCAGTCTTAAGTTTCAAGATTCTTAAGTTCTTTAGCTTGAATTTATTTATAGAGATCTTCGTGTTTCTAGATACATATTATGTAATACTTTTTATAAAAATGCAACAATTTTATATCGATTTATGCGATTTTTCGAAGATGCGTTGTTACATCGTTACATCTCGGCTTTCAGCAGCTTTTAAAAGAGATGAGTGGAATTTGCCCGCCGATAATATGTGTTTCGTTATTTTCGTTATTAAAAAAGAATTTCATAACTGATATCGCGACCCAGATAACTCGGCACCGGCCATGGTTGAACCAACAATTCGTTACTGCGGATTATCCAGCTGTCCGTGTCGAGAAAAGGCGAGTAACGCGAAACTCATTATGATGCAGGAATAACGAGCCGCAGTATAGATTACCGGATTACAAACGAACTGGAATTATTGAATTACAAATGATTCCTCCGATTCCTCCTCCCATGTTATGCCCGATATTTTGTTTCTTCGTTATTATTTTAAGATATGACTTTTCGCATTGCATTTAATTTCCACTCATGCATACGAATCCTATTAATGCAAATATGATTTCAAGATCCATTTGATTTGTTATTCTCCATGGCGATTACTATATAATCGTCTTTAGAATTTATGAAATTTATTTATTGATGATAATTAGAAACATTATGCGTATGTTGTCAAATGCAAAAATTACTGTTACATGAGGAAATAATTGTTAATTTGAATCATATTTAGAATCGATTCTTTTGGAATGTTCTATGAAAAATTTTAATTAATAATTGAGATATCATTTTTAAAATAAAATAAAATTATGAAATTCTATTCCGTCATTTGCACAACCCAAATTCCAGGCATAAAGCATAAATTGCGAACGATGCGCATATACACCCTCCAGTGCGACCGATGGCCGGCCCTTTGCGACTCGATCGATGGATCGAAGCGCGCAAAAACAGACGAACTGCCCGTCTGTGACCCATATTACTTGGAAAATTTTTAATTGCATTTTTTTCCATCGACAAAGAGGGCCAACGCGATGTGCCTTACGGGTCGCGTCGCATCCATCGCGTTCGTTTGTATTCGACGGGAGCTGTTCGCGAACGAATGGCGACATTGCGAACGGACGCGCCACCTCGACGCGACCAATTACCAATCACTCTCGCGGAACAATAAAGCAGAACCGTGGAAAAAAATTCCCGTCAAAAGTATCGCGTTTCATATGCACCTCCTAGCGCGTCCCCGCGGAGCCCGCGGTGGCGTATAACTGTCGCACAAAAATAAAATTAAAAACTGAATGCTGCGGGAAAAAACGCGCTGTCGCGTTGGTCTCCATTGTTTACGAAAGAAAAATTCAACGCTCTCGCTTTTGATTCTCGAATGACTCGGAATTTTATCTTAATCGTATCACATGTCCCTCGAAAGTGACGTAAGTGCAGGATTTTTTGGAATACCGAATAGCATATCATCTGACATTTTCACTTTGTGAAAGCGATAACAAAAATTCTTTGGTAGATATTAAGTACCAAAAGTGACTGTTGATGACTCATTTAAGAGTTTTATTTTCTCGACATAATTTTCGTTTTATTACCCGAGAGCCACTCTTTCCGTTGCGTCACACATACTATCAATTTAATGGTGCGATAATGTCTAGTGGAGTTAATTCACGGATGTGGGTTCAGTGGAATGGTCCGGCGCAATATTAGATAACACCACTCTACATATATGATCATCGATCCAACTTCAAAGTCGGTTACTTTCAAATGCTATAAATGTTTATCGTACGCTTCTATTTACTATTTTCATTAATAATATTAACGTATTTATTAATAGCAGCTAATAATTTGCTTCTCAAAAACATTAAACTGGACAGGACATATAAAACAGATTTAAAACAAATTTTTTTAATTGAGATAAGAGAGAAGAGAGAGAGAGAGAGAGAGAGAGAGAGAGAGAGAGAGAGAAAGAGCAGAAGCGAACGCAAAGTAGCCCGTAATCGATCTTACGGAGGTATTTAACTCGGAGAGATGAGTCAAGGGGAAGAGGTGAGTTTCGCATAAAAAGCGTAGATAGGATGAAGCAGAGAGAAAGGAAGGAGGACACTATTCATCACTGAGTGGTTCGAGAGTGGTGCAACTGCAACTGCGGCGACGTGGAGTTCGCCGCGCCTCCACGCGCGCACAGTCGCTGTAGAAAGGTGGAAGAAGCAGATTGAGGGATGGTGGGAAGGGATAGGGGCAATAGAGATGGCAGAGTACTGGTGGTGTCGTAGCAGGGAGTAAAATAACTGAGATACTGGCTATATCCTCCTCCTCCTCCTCACGACTGCAACTAGCTAGGCGGAGCTCGCGGACCGAACTCTATATAACAGCTGCATTGCATTGGGCACCTAGACCCCTCCGCCTGCATTCTTGCGCAATAGAAACGATCTTTCGCCCTCTGCGTCTTTCTTTCTCTTTTTATCTTTTTATATATGCTGTGCATGTGCAACCCAACCCTGTGACTTATATGTAATGTCCGTAAAAAGATGCACAGTACAGATACGGTAGTAGGGTTTTATCCTTAAAGCAGCTTGCGGACTTCATTTTTCTTTAGTGGACACTTAATTCCAAAAGTGACTGATTGTCACGAATATTTTTTATTTTCGATAATCGTACGACATTTTTTTTGTTACTTGTAAGTAATTATTGACTATGGAATGTAGTTCAATATAAAATAATTATGAGATAATATGTATATACATATAGATCTGCACGTCAAAATATTTCACCAATAGACAATATATACGATACAGACAATGTATAAAATAGAATATTAAAATAGTAACGATTCGCTCTGTAAGAAATATTTAATTTTTGTGTAAGCAATTATATTTTATATTTCTCAATACATCTCTGATTTTGAGAGATAGAACAATTCTATCTTTTCAAGTGAATTCAAAATCACTTTTTTCTGAAGGTTTAATCTCTTATTTCTGCATTTATATTTTTGTCTTTTTTTTTACTTAAATATTTGAATTTTTTATAAATGAAGTTTATACGTTAATCTGAAGCGAAGTTTCTTCTTATCAATATAGTTAATAAGAAATAAAATGACATTAATAGACCTTAATTATTATAAGACCGAATCTTCTTTCGAAACTCATTCCTTGTAATAAACTGTAATCTTCGTATGTCAGTAATAAAATCTTGGGTCTGTTTCTGCCTCAGATATATGTATAGATACGTGACCCTGTGCATTCATCACTTTTCTCGCCATCAGGTCGACGAACTCCCTCTTCCGATTGTTACCTTCCCACGTGAAACCACGATTGTTTCACCTTTTCCTCTTAGCTATCCAGTCGATGTCGTATCGTTCATTTTTTATCCTCTCCGCGAGAAATGCGGATACTCCGTTCATCAGAGGGGGAAGGGAGGGGGTTACTGATCTCCTTGCGCGCGCGCGCGCGCGCGCGTGTGTGTGTGTGTGTGTGTGTATGTATGTATATATATGTAGTTGGTAATTCTCTCTTCCGTCTTTTATCTCGTCGTTTCTGCGCTCGTTTAACGATCTGGTTCGCGCTGCTAGAAATAGAAGCTCCGCCTCCTAGACCAGAAGCTGAAGGCTGAATGAGAGAGAAAGAGATAGGAAGAGAAAGAGGAAGTATGAGTTAAAGAGGAAGAGAGACAGAGAGGTATCCTCCTCCGCAACCGTGGGAGGACGAGACTCCTTGCGAAGCCCTGGGCGTGGTGAGGGAGGAGCTTCCTATACTGTATACGAACTCGTTTATATCCAACAACGACGGAAGCTTCCACGGTCGGATGCAGCCGACGTTGGCGTCGACGTCGCCGAGATTGTCGGGATCACGACGCAGAGTTTTGTTCGCCAAAACTGTGCATAGTTGTGTTTAATCTCCATTGAATATTTTTCAACTGTCTTGAAATTATTATAATGTAAAATCAATTTTAATCTTAGTGAGAATTTTGATTTTTTATTGACTATTTAATTACTATCATCATTATCCATTGTGTATCTGTATATCATGCTTTTTGAAGTATGCAGAAAATACGATGGATAAGGATATTAGCATTGTTACTTATGTTTCCAATTAGAAAATTATTATGGAGAGAAACTACTAAACGTATATATGTATATGAAGGCAATTGATATCTTGCGAATATATATAAATATACTCAAGTAAACGTACAATGGATTTGACTATATCACAGGTGAATTCTGTACATCAGTTACATTCGCGCAGAACAATGAAATGTACAAGCTCGAAATAATTTTAATCAAAGACGTTAATTTCAATTTATGATTCACGGCGGATTCGACTGGGCTTTAACATAATTTAATGAAATTCGGTGCTAATGCAACATATTTGGCATACGTATTCCGTCGGATGGAGTAGAGTTTCCCTGTAATTTTAATTAAAAGTATTGATTTAAATTCTACGTACTGCTACAATGGCTCTCCACATATTAATTCGATTCATTTAACGTGCGTCGTCAATTTTATTCCCATCGAGTAGTCTGTAATTGTAATGCAGTCGCGAGATATCTCTTTTAGACGAACTCCGATTGCACAGACTTGCGAGGTACTTCTCGTGCGTTTAGGTAACTAATTTTTTTCCGCTTGCTGTCCATTGCAGCTGCAAGAGTGTATATGTTGGTATATAGAGAAGATAAAATTTGCGTAGGATCTGCCAATCTCGTGTAACTTGATGAACACGAGACTTCGTAATGAATGTAACGAAGAGGGTTAATTTAGATTCGCAGTGGATATGACCGAATTTCGAGCTTTATGAAATCTGGTAACGGTATATGTATGATTAATGTACGATTTAATTAAAATTTTATTTTACTTTGTATCAATCGTGACATATCTTTTTCAAAAAAGAAAAGTATATACTTCGAATAAAATAGCAAATTCTTATTATTAGTGCCATAAAAATTCGATCTATTTAATCGAAACTGCAGAAATTCAATTTTGCGATTATTGCCATAACTCTATCGCTTAGCAAACGAAATATTTTATTCTCTCTCAAGTTTGTTTTAAATATATTTTTTGCCTTTATTTTATCGTTGAAAGAAATATATTTAGTGTCTTATTCGGCGCTTAAAGTCTAATGTACAATATGTTCTTTGCTTCCTGTTTCTTTCTTTTTGTCTCATGCCTTTTTCCTTCTCAGGGATCTCAGTTTTATCGACAATCGCGTTTCTTTCGATATGTTTCTTGTCTCTTCTGAAACTAATCAACTTTATCTCGGGTAACAGAAAATGAAGAAACTAGATAAGAGACAAAAAGGTAAGAAATAAAAAAAACAAGAAACAGATAAAGGATATATCGTAGATTAGGTTTTAATTTCGTGATGTCATATGTCTTATGATCGACATATCTGTTTGATGACAATCCTACGAGAAACAACAAGAGTGTAAGACCGAAGGAGACGCAGGAAGGTGGACGTCGCCCCCCTCGAAGGAGGGTTAAACTGTGCAGTTTGCCAATTTGCCGCAGGCGTCGTCGGTAGGTGCGTAGGTGCGCCATACCGTGCCAGGACACACGCCACGTTTAGCGGGCCGGGAGATGAAGTGCGCGAACGAACGAGATTCGGCGAGAGGCTGATGTGCGGTTGAGGAGATTAATATGCGCGCGAGGCTCGCGCGCGCCACCCCCCCTTATCCTCATCCTTCACCCTCGTTTCACCCGTGTCCGCGGCTCTTGCGCCATCGTCGTTTTGCTCTTCTCTCCCTGCTCTCTCGTCGACCACCCCCTGCTCTTCGTCTCTCTCTCTCTCTCTCTCTCTCTCTCTGGTCGCACCCCCGCAGTCCCATTTGCGAGTGGCGGCGATATATACACACGTATAAATCCAACGACGCGCACACGTGTACCTACGTATACCGCGGCCGGTCCCGGGCATTTAGTAATTTCTGTCACGAGCCGAACGTTCCGTTCGGAACGTCAACTCACGTGTAACTGCGGAGCGAATGGCTGCTCACGTATGCGTCGAGCTTAGCCGACAACCGCGAGAAGAGGATGGCCTCTGCGAGAAAATTCGAGCGCATCGCGACGCTGATGGCCTCTAGTCGCCCTCGAGCCCGCCACGTTCGTGCAAATAGCCTGCGCGTGGAATATCGAAATTGTCATCTTACGCATAGTATAAGTATATATATGAGCGACATCCAATTCGATGTTTTTTTTTATATCAAAATAGCTAGATACTATTTCTATCAATATATAGACAAAACTTTTAATATACGAATGAATGGGGTTGAGTTCTACAGTCATTTGAAACAAAATCTCTTTAAAAAAATATTAACTTTATAAAAAAAATTGTTATAAAGTTAATAATATTGATAGTTGAATATATTTGTAATTTATATTTATAATAGGCAGGTTTTCATTTTAGATATTATGCATGAGTTCTATTCTTGAAATGGACTCTGAAATTGAAAGACTTAACTTTAGCATGATATGGACATTTATATTGAAAATAAATTCAAGCTAAACATTTAGAAATTCAAAAGAAAATGATGTTTTTGCTTATACAATATATTAATGTTATATGGAGTTATATGGAGTTATATTTAGAATACAAATCCTTTAGAATATAAATTCTTTAGAAGCATATTGAATTTATTTATTTATTAAAAAAACCGCTGTGTATTTCACTTAGTCTTTTTTTTGTGTTCATTACATTAATTTGTCGCAATAAATTAATCGCGGATTTAAGAATATTATTAACATGAGATTAATTTTGTATAAAGAGATGCTTATTAGCATCATCAATTATATTGCTTGTCATTTAATAAGAGATATTATTACTCTGCTTTTGCTTACGATTGCCTTTCAAAACCATAAAAAATTTCGACGCGTGGTTTATAAGATGTATAAGTACACCTACAAATTCACACAGAAATATTTAAATAAAAAAGATATAGATTTAATAATAAAGCTAAAATCTGTTTTTACTGTTAAATCTATATAGTGTCAAATTTAATCTAATTTGGATTCCTGCATGCTTCTATTCAATTGAGGATGTAGGAAGCACGACTTAGGCGACTTAGATTGGATGTTTGATCGAATATAGAATTTCTCTTATTTAATTAGATTTATTCGGTCCAAATTTGTATCATAATTGTCTAATTTATTGTGTCATAAAATGATCGAATGATGCCAGAGAAACTACGCACGCGTGAATTTTTTTTCTGGAGAATTTGGAGAGAGCGGATCGCGGAACATTCTTGCTCGGGCATTCCGGAGGCATTCCGCGTGCATTCCGCGGAAGAGTTGAGAGGGCGAACGGCAGCAGCTAGTAGGACTGGTCGGTCATTCGACGGGGTGCAAAGAGCGGCAGAAATCACGCGTGCGGTTTTGCGGGCTGCGTTCCTAACCGCCGAACGCCGAAGTTCGGATTGAACTGTCACCATCAGCCCGTACGCCGCGACCGCGTGACGTATATTCGTTCGTAATAACTGCGGTCGACCAGTCGAGACACTCGGTAAATGTTGTTTTACGAGACGTGCCGTCTTTTCTTTCTTGTGCCTCTTCATGTAACACGTTTCGATGCTTACCAATTCGCTTCAGCCTAACTAAGAACGTGCTGGGAGATACTCCAAAGCGGATACGTTGAATACGAGACACGTCAACCAAGTGGCTTTAACCACTGCTGCTTTGCATCTTCGAAACGAAATAAAATAAGCTTGTTTTCATGAAAGCAGTTGTCTTTCGCTTTTGTCATAGAAATATAAATCTATCTTGGTTTCTTAGTTTTTCATAAACATTTATTAAGTATATCATTTTTAATTAGCTATATATTAATTAGCTATATATAGGAAGATATGAGGATCAATTTTTTTCTTTTTTTAGTTTTTGAGAGATAATAAACAATGTTGTCTTAATATAAGAGATTTTCGGATTATTATAGCTACAATAAGATTATTTATATCAGTGCAATGTGTAAAATTTATAAAATAAATACTAAAATTCTAATGTATCTTGGATCTAGGAATTCCATTTTATTAAATAAAAGTTTACAATATAATTAAAACTATTTATTAATATAATTAGTGCACTGTTAAAGCTTTTTATTTGATTTTCATTACTTTTAAAAGTAGTAATACAGAAACTGATTCGAGTTGTGTGTCAAGAGAACAAAAATTTTTCAGAGTGAATGAGTTAATAAAATGAATTATAAAAATGATTGGTTAGTCATCGACGCGCCATAAAATGATCCATCAAATTCGATCGCAGTAACACGTAGAGGGCTTGATTTATGTTCGATCATCTTCATTGAGAAACGCGCACGTACGCATAGCGCACATACTCATGCATATACGCACAGATACAACAAAGAAAAAGAGAGAAGGAAGACAAAACATTTCTGCGTCGCATTATATTGTCGAAGGCGTGGGCGTCGCCGGCCTATCGGTGGTTTTCGGGGATTGGAAGCTATTTGTCCACCGCTACGTTGTTACCTTTTTATTTATCCGCCCGTTATATATGGCGGCACATACGTATGGATACGCGTTCATATATCCGGGCCAGGCCATAAAAATACCAGCGAGAGCCGATACGTCGGGTATTATTAGAAGCTCAAAACAAGATTGCCCGGACGACTCCGACTTTCATGGCCCACACCCTTCGTCGGTCAGCCCTTCGTACTGTCACCATTCGCCCCTTTCTCGTAGAGCGATCTCGGTACGGACAGTCGCGAAAGCCCTCCTAACTCGAAACGTATCGTCGTAGTAATCGTCTCGAATCCCTTTTGCGTAAAAACATTGACGAGTTTTGTCTCCGCGATATAACACGTGATGGTTCTCAATCTAAATCTTACGATTTCTAGTCTCTCTTATCCTTTATGTCACCCTGAAATTACACAGATTTGTTTCCATCTCATAAGAATAATGTAAAAAATAAAATATTTTATTATAATGTATAAGTTGTAATTATATTGTGTACTTTAAAAAGTAATCACAGAGATGTATAGCAATTTTTTGTTTTTTAACAAAATTATTTACAAATTAAATTTTTAATTAATTATAAAGTCGGTAGAATTCATTAAATATATATTATTCGATAATACACGTAAATAAAAACTTAATCAATTTTCAAAAACTTAACATTTGAAGAGAATAAGAGAAATTTTCATTCTAAGATTAATTTAAATTGACATTTTTATATTTGAATAATACATAAACCGCTCGTGTTATCTCACAAATGTATCAGTCATGTCGGAAAGATTTTACGTCGGCAAAAATTATCCGAGACTTAGCTCCGTGTTGAAAAGGTACCGAGTGGAAGAGGAACGTCCTGTCCACCGAATCGTTCACAAAAGAATATGAGAAAAGGAAGAAGCGGCTTACGCGCGCAAGGCTAGGAACTTAAGCCTACCGGAGTAAGACGTTCCACCTTTAGCCCTTTAGCTCATGGCGCCTTCGTGGATATTTACAACATCGTCGCCTGGGTCCATGTCGAGCGGAAGCCGAGGAGTGAGAAATGGTTGCGCCGACAATTAACTGAAATCACAGCGGGGCCAAGGCGGTTTGTCACTGTCTACGCCCTCGAACTACCGTGTCCTGCTGTTGCCGTTAGTAGTATCACTAATGCCATACGACTATTGTCGGCCAATATCGAGAAACCCACGGTTGTAGCTTAATCTCTCCATTTTTGTCCATTGAGATATTTTTTAATAACACGTACTTGTATTGAGTTATATGATTTTATGAGAAATATCATAGCTATATAAATATGTATTGTAGTTTCACGATTAACAAGAAAGCTTAATCTTGGTAAGAATATATGCAGTTCTTTTAGACATTCATTCAGTTATTGTCTAATATATTCTCATTAATTGTATTGCGTAGGAAATAGATAAGAGATTTTATTAATTGATTGAAGCAGTTTTCTTGGTAAAGATATGTACAATTTGTATATACATTTGTCCAGTTATTATTTAGAGTATATTAATAGATTATTATTAATTAAAATACTGATGAAAGTAATAAAGAAAGAAAGAGGCGGTATTTTCTTCATATCTTTCAATGTGAGAACGCCAGTGGCGCGTTCTCTTTGATATAAGCCTAGCTGTGGAAACGCGATTAAGTAATTAAGGGATTTTTAATCTTGTCCGGGTCTCACCCTCGTTTTGACACCGGTCACGAGTTGGCGAAAGAATAAATAAACTCAAAGCCGTTGCCGTTCACAGGAATTAAATCGCTGATGAAGAGCTTGTACCGCTTTTTTTCCACCTCTCTATCTCGATTCATGCAAATCAATACATTATCCGTGATGTACACCTACGAGTTTCAATTCTCGTCCATTCACTGTATCTTCTTTTATATTTCAATTCTCGTTTAATGGCTATTATTAAAAATATCCATTATTTTTCTCTGTGCATTTATTTGTTTAGTAACTGGCATCTTGGCCAAACATTAAATTTGTTTTAAAAAATTATTAAAATATAAAAATTATATAATCGTAATATGTAAAGTTCCAAAATCGTCTTCAGTTTATTTATCAAGTATTAATATATATTGAAATATGTATTATAGAATTAATAGTAGAATTAACATAGAATTAAATAATATACAATAGAATTACAGAAAAGGAATAAACGTATAATTAAATTGCAAAGATAAGAACTCAAACAAAGTATTGACGGTATATTTGCGTCACATATAAGTAAGTCGATATCTATTTTTGTAATCATGGATCAGTTACGCGACTGATGATTCCAAACAAAGTTCCCGCAAGGACTCGTTGGTTAAACGCGAGGGTGACTTCAGTAAAGAAGAGCGAACAAAACCGAGTGGAGTCAGGGCAAAGAGAAAGAGGGGAGAATTGAGAAGAAGCGTTTGGTTACAAGCAGCGAGACATTTATCCTCGCTCTTTTGAGCATTGCTCTACTCAATCGCCCACATGTATACATCGAGTGAATGTACGGTGCTGTAATTGAACCATAAAATAATCTAACGATCTTTCGTTATTTTCATTTTTACAACTTCTATAAATATGTAATAATGTTGCTCATCTCTCTCTCTCTCTCTCTCTCTCTCTCTCTCACACACACACACACACACACACACACACACACACACACACACACACAC
>Ga0157364_1003660_pt1 | contig 14989 bp, 11 predicted proteins | sample AttsexASBM2_FD_111476 | JGI IMG/M metagenome (GOLD analysis project Ga0157364, IMG submission 111476) | Fungus gardens microbial communities from leaf cutter ant in Ribeirão Preto, State of São Paulo, Brazil - Atta sexdens ASBM2 | ecosystem: Host-associated > Fungi > Mycelium > Unclassified ... | reverse complement strand
TGGTAACAGAAAATCAATGCTGTCCGCAAATCGTAGTTTCCAGGCACAAAATTCGACATGTTCAACGCTATTACAAACTATACTGTTGTATGAAACTTGTATTGTTGTGAGTTGAAAATCTTTATCAGATGTCAGAATAAAGAAATGGCATCAATGGCGCCGTCTACATTGACAGCTATGGCCATCTATTGGTAAATTCCGGTTTCATATTTACATACCTGGTACTTCAAAATACATAATATATTATAAATTATATAATGATATGTAATATCATTATATGTATTATATATAATATGATCTTTCAGTAATTTAACGAATGTTATGTGACTGATACGAATAAAATATATATTTTGTATATACATGTAAAAATATCTCAAAAAGTCGTTTATATTACATTGCAGTAATATATTATTTAAGATTTTTTAGTATTTGACTTTTTTAACCATCCTGTTGTATTAACGTGATTATTGATATATTTCTGAAAATGTTCAAAGTTGCTGACATAGAGCCAGTATGCTATATTACAAATAATATTATATGCTACATTATTCCTGACACGGTTGCAATATTACATTTAAGTTACATATTGTAGTTTATTGGGTTATTTTTCGAATAATATTTAGATAAATTGCAAAATGCATGATTATATATATATATATGGGACAATAGCTATTAACATTTCATTATGTTTATTCAGGTAAAAGCTGCTCTTAGGTAAAGTATTTAACTACAGCATTAGAAATCGAGAGAATTCGTTTACTAATTATCTTTTCTAATATTGGCTTAAGATTTCTTAAAATTTCTACATGATTTTGATCAATATAGATATGAATAATAATAATTTCGCGCAAAGCGTTTTGTTCCATGTCTTTCATATCTTTGTAATCCTTTACGACAAGATTTGTCATCTTTGACATGTATGTATGTCTTTTGTCATTTTTTATTATTATTTTAAAATCGGAGCTTTTGCTTTTAAATTATCTGCAAAAACGAACAATTTAATAATAAAATTGGTAAAAAGAGATTAGAGAAGCATCCTCCAATTGATCTTAACCTTGACATATATTGTCAAGGTCATTGAATAATTTCCAACAAATTTCAACCATTGCTCGTTATTAATTAAAAAGTTATTAATAAAAAGTTTGAAAAATAACGTTTTATTTCTGCTATATATAATATTAGAAACTATTTTATATCTTTCCTTGCTTACCTAATGACTTTTCAACGCGAAGCGACTTTCATTCCACCTCCTCTTCTGCTTCAGAGGCGCACAACTTCCACTAAACGTGGAAGTAGGTATCGCTTTTTTTGCGTGGAAGTTGTGCACCTCTAAGCGAGGGGAGATGAAGTGATACTTCGTGTGGAAATCGTGAACTTCCAAGCGGGTGAGGAAGTGATGAGAGTCGCTTCGCATGGACAGTTATAAAATATATTTGTAAGTAAGAAATTTTTGTTCTATATAATAAAAAGAGCATTTATATAGTCAAAAAACATTATTTTTGTCAAAAAGGAATGCGGAAATCGCTCGGATTAATAATGCAACACGCAAAGAATAAACCTTTTTTTTTTTAAGGCATATCGCCTCACAGTCCAGCCTTCATCCAAATCCGAATCCCACCGATTCTCTCTCGTGAGGCCGCGGCTCTACTACTCAGCGCCGTGTCAAGGGGAGAACAGGTCTGGAGAGCGCGCACAATTTAATTTCGTATGCAGTTGTAGAGATAGAAGGTCCCCATAACTCGACCTGAAAAGGCATCTGCCCCTTATATCTATAGTACAGACCATGTATTCAGCGCTGAACTTGTTTTCATGGCCCTCGCCAGGCAACTCATGTTTAACATCATAAGAATTGTTTGATTTGACTCGCACACTTTATAAGAGCCAAAGTATTTGGCGCAAAGTTTTTGAGGTCCTATCTAAACTCTTTTAATTGCAATTAAATCATCAATTTTATATTTAGCTGGCTCGCACCTTCTCAAATTATACATTTTACAATGTACTTACTTTTTGTACTTTACGGATTTACTCCTTAGTCTGTTCTCGTAATTGATCCTGCTCAAACCGTAATCGGAATTCTTCCTCTACAGCATCTCTAACTGTTAAGTCGCCTTTTTGTTTCATCTTAACTCCTGTTAACTGTTTAAACGGGGTCATTCTATACTTCTATGAAAGAATTCACAGTCTGTAGATACATATTTATACCATTTTGTAGAATCACTCATCGCAAGTTTAGTTAAAATGGGAATAATCGTTCGATTAAGTGTCTCCACTTGTCTATAGTTCGCAGTAGATCAGTAATGGTTGATTCTTTCTTCTTTGCAATAATTTTGAAATTCTAAGAAAGAGAACTGCCTCTGTCAGTAATAATACAAACTGGATTTCCAAACGTTTGATTTTGCAACTGCAGCTTTGCGATCACTTCTCTAGATGTCGTGAATTTGATAGACTACAATCAACAAAACTTGGTGAAGCCAATTACAGCTAAAACGTGATTGTATTTTTTGCTGATCAAATCCAACGGTCCCAAGTAGTCTAGATAGTACATATGTAGAGATGAATCACCTTTAAGTAATGGATTAAGGAAATCTTCTTGTTTACCTGCCTTCTTATTTCTTAAATGTAGAGCACGCAATTCGCTGTCACATTCTCAATTTTTTTTGACAACATTGGAATATAATATTCTTGCTTAATAATCTCTTCGATACGCTTCACAGAAAAGTGATCCCGATTATGAGTCATTAGAATGATTTCGTTTTGCATACTCTGCGATGTATGACAAGCAGTTCGTAGCCTTAAATTTATACAATACATCATTACGCTTAATGTAATCTTCATAGAGTTTCTCTTTTAAGATTTCCATGATGGCCTGCTCCGGATCGCTCCTCTGCACATTCATAATCTTAATTATACTACTTTCGCTACTAATCGCCATAACGGCTAAGTGTTTCATTCTAGAACTAATTCTGTGCTCAACGACACGTTGTACGACATTACGTCAAATTTTTCGTTCGTTAAGGCCCATCTTGCAATTTTGGCAGACAACTTGGCCTTGCTCAACGTGTTTAAAAGTCTACACCGTCTATTACGATTTTAAAGCACAGACTTAAAAGATAGTGAATCTTTTTAAAACTCTTGCGGCCAAAACTTCGAGCTCGTAAATAGTATATCTAGATTCTGTCTCCGTCGACTTGTGACTCATATAGTATACCGAATATAACTTATTATCTTCCGGGTTCTTCTGCAATAGAATTGTCCCTAAATCATCTGTACGCATATATAATTCAGTTTCGAACTTAAGATCGAAGAACTTAAGAAAATCACCAATACTAGCTATTACTTAAATCTGATTTCAGCTGCTGAAATGATTCTCTTTCTCTAGTATTAAATTGAAACAAATTTTCTTTTCTTGGCATGTCACTCAGAGGTCTTGCCTTAATCGCGTAGGACTTTATGAATTTCCTGAAATATCCCGATAGACCAAGAAAACTCTGAACGTCTTTAGCGTACGCGGCTCCGGAAGATTCAAAACTGAATTTTACTGGGAAAAGGGTGAACTCTATTACATACCCGAAATATTCAATCCTTGATTGATGAACAATTGGCATTTATCCTTATTAATGTCAAGGCAGTCACTTACGACTTGAAAAATCATAATCGTCAGATGCCTTCTTCTATATTATATAGGCGCAATTATTATTAAATCATCCAAATATAATAATAAAATTTCTTCGTTAACTAAAGGCCGAAAAGTTTATAAATTGTTGAAAAATGGATGACGAATTACACAAGGCACTTTCAGGAATTGATACTGATCCTGACAAGTCACGAACGCAGTATATTTTCGGCTTTGTTTTGCTACGCTCATGTAAAAGAATCCGTTCTTAAAGTCGATCAATGATAATATGCTGAATATGCGTCCCTGTTAATCGATCAATCTGATTCTCGAAATGGATACTTATCCTTAATCATTACTCGATTTAATTTTCTATAATCGACATACAGTCGATGAGTTCTTTTTTTTATAAATACTACAGGGCTCCTATATTCAGAAGGCTCGATTCTTTCGCTTATTCATTCATTTACTTGATTTTCGATAATCTCTCTTTCTTTCAAAAATAATGCGAAGCTTGAAAAATAAGCGTTTCATTCTTCATCCTTGTTATGCTCAATTCGATATAGGTTATTTTAATTTTCTTCGGTTTATAATCTCGCATTATATTTTCCGCAATGTTCCTGACTTCCTTATCGATTATCACATTGATACAAATCACCTCGTCCTTTTCTGGCTGCAACTCAATTTGCGAGAGAAAAATGGAAGCACTAGGCTTAGTAATCGTGAGATCATCTTTATTAATTTTTACTTCGGCTTGATTAAGTCAGTGCTTAAAATCACATCGACATTTAAGGCTTCGGAAGGAACTACATGAAATGTTAACAGAAAATCAACATTATCTATTGTAGCTATCGTTTGAAAATAACCAATCGTCTTTACTCGATCTTGCGCGATACCTGTCCAAAGAATTTATAATTCACGTAACTTCGAAATACTAATAGTTTTAAAAACATCTTCACACATTAAAAAGAGATGACTACCGATGTCTAATAAATAACAAAAACTCTTATTTTCGATTATTGTTTAAACATTCGACTTATATCAATTAATTTAACAAGAATATTTGACATTACTTGGATGCTGTTGGAATCATTTTTATCTGGATAATTCTTGGTTACATGCTTGAAATTATTACAATGAAAATATTTTTTATTCTTATCTCTATTATATATATATATTTATTCTTATCTCTAAATTTATATCTGTTCGATTTATGTCTGCTTTCACCACAGTAGCAGCGTTCCATCAGCTTTCTAGTATTTTCTTCTCATCCTTCGCTTGTTGTCATCTTTGGTTGCCTTATTCGTTATCTCCTTCTTCGGATTACTTTTCATAGTAATAGAATCCCGCTCCTGAACCTTCTCATATATATGAAGATGGGTCGCGTCATCCAATCATTCAATAACCTCCTCACTGTAACTCATTTGGCTCCTCTTCCGATTCCTCTTCAATTTCAACATCATCATCGTTTACACATGATATCAGCGTTTTGATATTCGTGAGCGTCCGTATAATCCTCTATTGCAACTCCTCTTTAACGTCCGCGTAGCTCAACTCAAAGATGTTGCACATAGATGTCAGATCACCGACTAAGAAAATAGCGGAGTATTCCAATTTTGTGCGAAACTCATTTGACACATCATCAAAATCGAAACCATGGAAACGTACGTAGTTGAGACTAGCGTGATTTCCGTCTTTCTCAAATAAGTTTATACAGCGCGTATACGGCTGGACACGACGACATTCGTATCTTGTCAGCAATTGGCTTAATTTGTCCAAGTGTCTCCATCGTTCACCAATAATGTCAAACAATCTTTAATCTTCCACAAAAGCAATAACGACAAGGGCAATATACAACAGGTACGACACAAGGGATATACTATCAATATGGCCACGCTCGCATAATGTTCACGCTCGACAGTCTTACAACATTATATATATCCAACATCTTTTTTTGCCAAAATGGCTAACTTCTGAAATGCTTTACGTCTTATTATCCTTCTTTCTTCTCTCATATTTATCTCATCTTTCGTCTTTCTCCTTTCGATTTTTGCTTTATTGCTGTCTTTCATTTCATCTATCCTCTTTTTTCTCTCGTCTTTATCTCGTCTTTCTTCTTTCGACTTTTGTCTCTTCCATTTTTCTTCTTTCGTCTTTCTTATCGTAGCGTTACTGTCATCGTTTTGCTACTCACGAACAAATATGGCCGATCCTTGTACTAAACGCGCGTCCTTTCATCGGAATAGCTACTATCTTGTGGCGTCGTATTAACCGTTACTAATATGCAACGTCGCTTTCGTACCTTGCAAAATGTCGTTCTCATACCTCGTGCAAAGCGTCTCGTCGCTCGCCACATTAAAGTTCAGCTCGATCCCAGACGAGTCCCCAAATTATATAGGAATCGTGCGGACCAATAAAGAATAAACCTTTTTTTTTTAAGATATACGCCTCACAATCCAGCCTTCATCCTCCAAATCCCACCAATTCTTTCTCATGAGATCGCGGCCCTATTATTCGCTTCAGCGTCGTTAGTTAAGGAGAAAACAGGTATGGAGCGCGCGCAGTTAAATTTCGCATGCAGTTGTAGAAATAAAAGATCCCCACATTTTTCAAACTTTTCTTCTTAATAACTTTTTAACGAAGGACGAGCGACAGCTAATCTGTTGGAGATCAGAGTCATGACTTTAACAATATATGTCAAGATCAAGGCCAGATTGGGGAATGCTCCCCTAAACTGAATTTTTACCTTAAAATTATGTGATGTTATATCTTTTGTGTTAAAATAAAGTTTTAAATATTTATTTTTTAATTAGAAAGTATTTCTTACATACCTGTAGTGAGATAAAATCCTTGTGTACATATTTCTTATATACAGTGAGTACATATAATAAATGTGAAAGATGAAAATCAAAAGAGTGTTTGCTCGAATCTGATCAAAAGTCAACATCATAGTGGAGATTATCAGTATCTGCATGAAAGTTTTTTATTTACTTTGAACTCGCAAAATCTAGCTCTTATTTACGTATTCCTGATATACAATTTGATGGTGCATCAGTAATAACTATTTTATCCACAATAAATGGTTATTCGAGAGAATATCCAATTCTGGTATTCCTGCAGAGTTTAAATTGTCAATATTATTGGGAGTACAAATTAGTTCGGTTCTTTTTTTGTGTTTATTTTAAAACAAAATGAATGAAGATCAATTAAAGTATTGTCCATCGCTGCCCACTACTTTTTCTCTCAGGCAATTTTCGAAATCCATCCCAAAAAAATGAATCGTCTTTGGAGGCGATTCAATTTTGAAGCCAATTTTCGATTTGCGAAAGAAATGAATCAGTGACTTGCTGCATCCTTCGGAACAACCAGTAATCAAAAGGAGCAATGTCCAGAGAATACGGCGGGTGAAGTAAAACATCCCATTTGAGCGTTTTCAAATATTTTTTTACGACATTTTTTTAACGACATGAGACCGAGCGTTGTCATGAAGAAGAATAACTTTATCATGTCTTTGCTCGTATTCCGGCTGTTTTTCTCGCAATGCATGGCTCAAACGAATCAATTGTAGCCGATACCGATCGCCCGTAATGGAATCGCCAGGTTTCAGCAGCATAGTAAACAAGACTCTTTTGGTCCCACCAGATACAAAGCATGATCCTCGAACCATGAATGTTCGGCTGTGGTATTGATGTTGAGGTCAATGGCAACGATTGACAGGCTTAGCATAGTATAAACGGCTGTTTTCTTTAGAGTCACTGCCGAAAGAGTTTCCCAACATTTCCAAGGTTTTCACATCATTGAATTCATTTTTAACACAAAATGTAATGCAAACTCGTTGTTGCAAATTCAACTCCATTTTTAAAACTGTAAAAAATCGAAAATACGTGAAAAGGTAGATGTACTCAAGACGGCGTAACTTTTACAAATATCAAACTATGGTGATAAAATTTGATGGAAATGTCAATGATAGATGTGGCAATCTAACCAAAAAATACAGAACTCAAATCAGCTGATTCAGAGCATCACCTGATAGTAATTCCGGGAACTTTTGATCAAAGTGGTAGAACGTTGAAACTTACATGTTATATTTCTTCGTATGATGCGCTGCTCTCTTTGGCGAAGTATTTTTTTCAACCGTATAAGCGAGTATCGCAAGACTGATTGCATTCACGTAAATTGGGACGTATATGATAATACTTCTGAAATCAAAGAGGGGAGGCAGGCCCTCTTCCTCTTTCCAAGAATTGCGAACGTATCGAGATACGTTATCTTTCTTTTTCATATTTTCTTTGTCGCGAGTTCATACATACGTTTATACATACGTTCATGCATACGTTCATACATGTATTACAAAGAAAGGGAAAAGAAATACATAATAAATACGTTAACGTACTTTTATTTAAAAAATTCTTTTGCAATTACCAGTTATATATTTTCAATACATTTTGTAACGCGCAATTCTTAACATGTTGTCCGCATCGTATAATATTAGCAACATTCAGATTAGTTAAAAATTCTATGTCTTCATAAATTGCATCCAAGGTCTCGATGTACATTTCTCATTCAGAAGCAAGCATCCACAGCCACGTTCGTTTCTCGCGTCTCTTAATGTACACGATAACATCATCTTTAAATATAGCCTCCACTATGAGCGTTTCGCCTCGTTGTATGGGACTATCTCGTCCTTCTATCGCAATCCATGATAAGCAATCAATCAGGAAGCACAAGACCTCGGATCTTGTCAAAAATTTTCATGGCACAGGACTCATAAAAATGTAATGCGTGAGAACGGCCCCCTGTTTCAATACCGCCACTTCTTTCACAATAATTTCTTGTTAACGATGAATCATTGCAGATCCACGAACATTGGCACGGACATGTTGTCGAGGAGACTGCGGTCGATTGCGACGTATCATAGATTTTATATTATATTATGTCAGAGGTGCATTTAGGTGATTTTGCGCACAATGTTGGTCAATGAATTATACTGAACTGCGATCGCGTATGATGAGACAATAGGCTGTTGTATTTGCTGGCACTTTCTTTACATTCTCCTTACATTCAAAGTCTAATCGCACATTCACGGTGTCACTCTTGATCGATTCGTTCTATCTAGAACAATCGATTACGAACAGGCCATTACATAAAAAAGATATAAAGACTGAGACTCGGCTCGAAATACTCGTATTCATAGTAACTCTTGCAGAAACGCGCATACAGAATCGCACATAACTGTTTTTATCAAAATCCAGATTCAAGTCATCGTACGGATAACATTCCTAATTCAGGTAGAGTTTCGTATTGATTAATTTACAGTCGTCGAATCGACTTATAAAATAAGATATGATGTTTCTTCGACTTGTTTGCATAACGAAAATGACGTAGCGCGGTTTCTCGAGTAGCTGTCTTGATGGTCCACGAATGCTTGATTGTGTTCTGCAAAAGAGCGGAAACTCGTACAGATCCCACGAGTGAAAAGCTATGCTCAGATATCGCCCACTCTCCAAAGCACGCAGCATCGACAGCTTATTTATTTCGCTCAATAATACGTGCGGCATTCGCCATTATACTTTGAATAATTTGAAAGTTGGCTCTATCGCCAGATCTCCCGTCAGACAATTGTTGTCGTTGTATGCTCGTATTAAAATTAACTCGTAACGAGCATTGATCACCACATATTTATAATCTTGGCAAAATTCCAGCAGTATGTAGAGCAGTACATTATATACACAATTAAAGTATCCGGTCGCAATAATCTGCGCATCCCAGAATCATGCTTCTGGTCGGCATTCCGCAGAATCATGCTTCTGTCGGATACTGTTACATAATTTTTTTGAGCGTGCTAGTTATGCTCACATTTCTGTTATGATCAATCCACACTGTTGAGTTCATATCGAATCTCACCGAATATGAACGCAATTGTTTCCCAATGCCACGTTAACACCCTGGATCACTTTGTTCTTCGTCAATTTTCCCTCGATATATAGAAAGCTTTCGTATGATAGTATGTACAAATCTTGTTGCTTTATAGATATTCTTCTCGCTGTATTCGAACGTTGGCAAACGGGTATGTGGGAGTCTCAATCTTGACGATGCGATCGTCGAAGATCGGCTCATCTTTAATGTTTAGGATATCGGTCATCTCAAATGTTGCGCGAATCCCAAAGACTTTAAAAATATAACGTTCGACGCGCTGAGCTTCTTCTTCCTGATGCAGTTGGATGAATGTTATCGAACTGTGACGTCACCGGCCTTGTAAAGAATGCGTTATCTCTCTGCGTGCGCTCCGTTCCGTTCAGCACGAACATCTCAAGTATGTTATCACTGTCATCATCGTACGTGCAATCTAATCGATGATCTCCTCTCTGTAAAAATCAGCAATCCTTCGTTCTGGTCGACGATACATATTAGATCCATAATGTTCCGTGCGATGATCGGCAAGTAAATGATCTGCGTCGGTCTCTCCGATATCTTATATCCTCGGCGAAAATTCGTGTATTGCGCGCGTGTATGTGCGCGCTTTTGTCGTTGCTCCCATGGTCACGTTATACTCTATGCGGATAACGTTTATGTTCATTATGTTGATCAACGTCCAATTCATGCCATCGCGGCCGCAGTATACACTTCGATAAGAATCCCAACAGCGATCCAATGCTGTTGGGCTTGCCAAAGTTTATTCTGTATGCACATCTAATTTTGCATCTCATCGTGTTGTAGTTTGCGCGGAGCATAATCGAGTTTTCTTCACCATCACTATCATTCATCTTCAGTATCATTGTTGTTATTGCCAGGTACTATGTCAACGGTTTCAGATGCGTCGCGGCATGGATGTTTTCTGTAAAATCGCGCGTTTCAAAAATGAACCTTCGAGAATTGTAATTTCTGCATCTTTAATGAAATAAAATTTGTTATTCGATTCGTTTACGTTCGGTATTGTGTAATTAATCTCAAAAATCGCCAGACCGAGCTCGTAATCGCCATCACTCAAATCTGGAATACCACCTTGATGAGCTGGATCAAGCGCTGGTATAAGAGCGTTACAGTCATGGGGAGTACTTTGAAGGGGACAATATCACTTTTGATGAATAAAACTATATTTTGAATTTTCTGAATGAATTCCGGGAACTTTTTGATCAAGGTATATTCGCCGCGAGGACGGTGCTCTTCCCATTCAGCATAAGTGTTAGCAACAGGAAAAAGCATTCGACTAATATTGAGATTTCACAGCACCTCATCAAGCTTTTTAAATTCATGCGCATCTACCATTTGTAGAAACCGCAGAAGTCACACATCTGTCCGCAGAAGTTCTGATCGTATGTCTGATAGGACGCGATTATACTCTATCATAGCGCTGTTCCCGAAATATCGCATCAGTTCCTTGGGTGGTCGAAACTGTCAAAGTGCGTGGTTGTTTCTCTTCGCGTACGCTATCCAATCATTACCAGACTCCGTCGCATTGTTCAGATTCACAATGCCGCTTTCGTTTCGGCGCGCTCGGTAACGCGTTACGCATGAAAATATCTCTAAAGTATGGTACGCGCACACGTCTCGCGAACTTGTTCAATTGCACATTGATAGTTGCGCTAGACGACATATTTTATCATCCCTTTAGCGATTTTTTTTCTTTGCTGCTACGCTCTGTCCATGTTTATACGGACCGAAATACAGTCCGTGTCCGTATTTGTATGGAACGAGATACAGTCCGCATCCATCACAATCCTATTCCATCGCGTGTTCCGATCGTGACATTGCTGCTTTTTGAGTTGACGTCGCGCGATTTTGCTGTCATTTATTGCTTTCGCCACGCTAGCAACTCCGATCAAGGACCCGAACGCGCTCAACATTGGCAGAAACGTACCGCCTCGTTTCGGCGTCGGAAGTATCCGCTTTTTCGTTGCCTTTTTCCTCGTCGTCTTCTTCTTCGGTTTTCCCATGCCCATGTCGCTCTTGGCTGCCCAAATGACAGCAGCGGTGGCTTTCTCGTTCAGAGCCGAATCACTCGTGGTAATGCATTTCCATGCCTTTTCGGCTAATACCTTGTCCGCCGCGTGAGATCGTTGCTCCGAGAATACGCAATGTCGTGTTCTTGGTACGCCGCGTCCAGCGGATTTATGCCCGCGTCATCTCTGACTAATCGCTTCGTAAGCCGAGTGCCCGGGCCGCAAAATTGATAGTCCGGAATATGTAACTCGAAAGAAAGCGCGTTTATCACTCGATTCAGCAGAACCGCCGCGCGATATTCGCTACAGTCCTTTATCTTAAATGCAGGACCGTCGATGTGCGTCCATTGCAACGGCTGATTGTAGTGTTCGTCACAACAACGATAGGTTCTTTGAATCAGCTTTCACGTGTTCCAGAAACTTATCTCACCGATGTCACCGTACACGCATAAGAGTTCTTCGTCATTCGCTATGACGTTACACCTACCGCTTTTTTAGTGTCCTTTGTGCCATCCACCGCGTACATTTTCGCTCTGAGTCCAATGAATATGATCATTATCTCATCGTTATTAGGGACCTCGGCCGAGCTACAAATGGCACTGCCGCCATATGGCCCAGCAGTCTTTCCGTTGCCCTCGGATCTGAGCGGTGCTTCTCGACACATATACTATTTTCCATTAAACGATTTCATTATACTAAACTTGTGTTACATTGTATTACATTGTATCATGCATTCCGGTCGCTTTCCTCGTTTCATCCCCCAATAATTGGAATTGCGGATCTTTTTTTTCGGATTTTCAAGTGAAAACGTGATTTCAACCAAGGATAATGGACATGACGAAATAGATCGAGGTTCTGACGGCCGTTAACAGCGTTCTCCAATCTCAATTCACACAATAACAAAACGACTAAGAAGCGACTAACAATCGCCAGCTAACACACCGTCTCTCTCGGACACTTACAATCATCTAAGTGCTCGTGTAGAGAAATATCATTACAGTTCTGGCGACATAAAATCTTTCACAAAATGGCTACTACGTTACGAGTATACAATCGTCACGGAAGCAACATGTTTGCCACCTTAAATACAAACACGTTTGATGAAAGACAAGCTCGATTTAAGCGAAATTTGACAGGTTGGTAGATCATCGCGCCTACGGATTTAACGCGTATGCCTCAGCACGGACTCATTAAAACGTTGAAAGAACTTTTCCGAAAAAAAAGTTCCCACCATCATATAGAAATTTTAAATCGTTACAAGTCGATTCCGATCACGGAACACCTTGACTGCATCAACTGTCACACGGCCGATTTCGATCGTTGTAAGTTGACATGATGATAGTAAGTAAGTTGACAGATCTTCGCATTCTTCTTTTATTGCAATCATTTTGCTACTCTAAGGATAACGACGAGCTAAAGAGAATCGCTCTCCATGTGATCGAAAAGAATCAAAACGCTTCACTCGACGACATCGCAGAGATCGAAGCACACAAACGTTTTTTTCAGTCTAAAAACGCTGGAAAATCCAATGAAACATTCTCAAATCTTCAGTGCTAAAGATCTTGTTGTTTAAAAAAAAAAACATTCCGAAACGGAAACCCGCGCCGGAAGGTAGCAACAAGCCTACCGCTGCAAGAATAGTGTTAATATAATAGTTAATATAATAGTGTATGGTTGTGGCGGGACACACTCACGTGCAAAATGTATCTTCCACGATGTGATCTGCCATAAGTGTTCGACCAAAGATTATATCGCGAAAGTGCCGAATAGATAAAAGATGGCGCGAGTGTAAAACAGTCTAAAGACCAAGTCGCCGCTAAATCAAGTAGCATCAAAATTCACTCGCTTTCCGCGATCGGTAAGCGCCGATGATAATATGTAACAGTTTCCGTGCTCGATAATTCTATAACTCTCCAGTACGATATGGGGTCATCAGATATCAAACGGTATCATTGGGCGAGTAGAAACCTCAAATTAATCATCGCCCATCGTTATCACGAAAAAAAAGAACGGCAAACTCCGCCTGTGCATTGATTTTTCAACAGAAGTTAATAACGTGATTATGGACAAGAAGCATCCACTGCTTTCAGTAGAAAACATGTCAAAATTGAATGATGCTTTTTCATCTTACTGATCTCAATAACGTGTTCTTCCAATTAGAGATTAACGAGATTCATCGTGACATAACAACTATTACAACACCGAAAGAGCTTTTTAAATTTAAGCGTCTACCTTTTAGAATTAAAATGGCTCTAGCTGTTTGCAGGTGATGGATATTCTCCGATCTCCCCGGATATATATACATATTTAGATGACATCGTAATCCTCTCAACAGAAACATGATATCCGCTTGCACATTCTATAATGCCTACAAGATCAAGGTTGGAAACTCAGAGCTGAGAAATGCTAATTTGTATGGAAATAAATCAAATACTTCAACTACAAATAAATCAAATACTCCCACGACATTTCAACTGATCCAGAACTATAGACTACCAGTATTATAGCCAACATGCTGAAACCTACCTCCGTTCCAGAAGTGCAGAGTTTCCTTGGTATGGTGAAGCATTACGGAAAATTCATTCCTCACCTACACCAGTTAAAGCACCCTCGGAAAAAAGCTCACTCATAAAACCAATCCTGAGTTTGAAACAAATCTCATGACTCAGCGTTCGAACAAATCAAAAAGCTTACATGACTCAGAGTCTCACTGGCGCTCTCAATGCACTCAACGCAACTACTCTTAATTGGAGAAAGAGACACTCGCACACGTTGAGCCATTCCATAAGTTTATTTGGGGAAGAAGATTTACATATACTACAAACGGATCACAAACCTTTCGTAGCGCTATAACGGACAGATCAAAAATTTGTCAATCGATTTTTTTTTTATAAAGAACTTCGAGACAAACTGAAGTTATCAACCAAAGAGTGCTTCTACGTTCTGTTTTTCAAGACATCAAACAAAGCTGAAAAACAAGAGTAAGATTTGAAACATTATAAAAGATGTACGGAAGATCTATCATCGACGATATACTACTCCTTGGCGACAGTCGTCTCTAAGAAACTCAGATCGACGATCTTAGTCATCCTTCACAAAGGCAATCCTGGAATATGTAGAACCAAACAACTCGCCCGCGAGTACGTGTATTGGAAATGGCGGAAGATATCGAATGTCTCGTTTACTAGTGCGATCCTTGCGCTATGAATCAAAAACTTTCAATAAAGGTACCACTGAATCCGTGGTCCACTCCAATACGCCTTACGTTTGGAATGCGTCTAGACTATGCTGGTCTAGTCGACGGCCAATATCTGCTCATTTTCATAGATGTGTTTTCCAAATTCATCAATGTTGCTATCACTAGGTGTACAACTTTGCTTTCGCCGTTTTCCTATAGATGGCTTTAGCGGTAAGTGGTGGTCGAAATAAATAGATC
>Ga0157364_1003659_pt1 | contig 14992 bp, 12 predicted proteins | sample AttsexASBM2_FD_111476 | JGI IMG/M metagenome (GOLD analysis project Ga0157364, IMG submission 111476) | Fungus gardens microbial communities from leaf cutter ant in Ribeirão Preto, State of São Paulo, Brazil - Atta sexdens ASBM2 | ecosystem: Host-associated > Fungi > Mycelium > Unclassified ... | reverse complement strand
TGCTCTGTCCTCATGTCCTATTACTCATCCACATGTGTTTTCCATAAGGCCACCATGCTTCCTACATGTGCCCTGACATCATACTCTTAATCTCCACTGTACATGTGCACACCATGTGTACACTATGAGGAACTCATATGCCTTGACATCACTTCCTAACCCTAACTCCTTCTAGACTCTTTCTAATCCTTCTAAATTCTAAGTCCTTCCAGACCGTTCTAGCCTCTGTCATATGACTTCCAGGTCACGTGCTCTCCATCCATTGTAGACTAATAATAATACTAACTATCTTTGTCTGGCTAACCCTAACCCTAGCCAAAGTCTGTCCACATTCTTGTCTTATAACAATATGTATTACATACTATTGATATATAATATAACATTATTCTCCTAGAACCTTCTATATTCTTCCATATATTATGTGTTTGTATGATCATAACTTATGACTGTAACTTGTATGACTTGATATGTAAAATCTTTTATCACAGTAACATCATACTAACTTCTAACCTCAAGTCTTAAAAATAAGAAAATAAATGAAAAATAAAATAAAATAAATAAAGTCTTTTATGTTACAAACTCAAGACCTTAGAGTTGATTAAGAGAAAGAACCTTATATTAGGGTTAACACAAGAGAACTCAATAGAGAACTCTATACAAGATAGTCTACCTTATATACTAAATCCATATAGTCTGTGCTAGCTACTTCTAACCTACCCTAAACAGTTATATATTGCACATATTATATAATATCATCTTTCTAGAACCTTCTATATCCTTTTATGAATTATGTAATCTGTGACCATGTTATTTGATGTAACTGCATGATCTTGTTACTCTAACCTTAACCCTAAGTTCTAAAAATAGGAAAATAAAAATAAAAATAAAAATAAAAATAAATTAAGTCTACTGCTTTCATCTTTGACATCTCATCTTCAATTCTGACAACTAATATGAATGAGGTAATTAGAAAGAATTTCCTATGCTTTTAAGCCTTGGCTGTTTTTAGTTTCATTTTGCCAGATAACTTATTGATGTATAGCCAATCTAATACTAAAACTCTTTGGGTTTATTTACAAACTCTTATAAGAATATCTGGTCTAGTATTGGTTTTTGTCAATTACTAGAAAATAGTCATATTTCAAATTTCTAGTGATAAGAACCTTGCTTATTAGATTACTAAGCCTAATTCTTCTTATATAAAACTTTATGAAAATAATTATAATATTCTTCTTTTCTTACAGATTGATAATTCACTAAATTCCTTGACTCAGTCTACCCAATTTATACAAACTGTCCTTTACTGTGATAATGCAATTTCTTGTGCCAATGTAATGGCTGTAATGGAGGACTTTGTAGTCTTAAAGGAAATTAATTATGTATACATGGCTCTGAGTCAAGATAAATTTGTTTAACTTAACTTATCTATTGCTGTGAATCTTTCTAAATGTAAAAAGACACTGTATTTCTTATTTAAGAGTAAAAAAGTGCCTCATAGCAACTTTTATGAAAATGAATAGTTCTTGGATTCTAGTGTTTCTACCTACTTTACTCTGTTTGAGTCTAACTTTGTTAATGTAATTATGGTCAAGCTGAGACTGTAAAATCAAAAGCACTACTATTTATAGTTTCTTCTGACACTATTCTAATTGAACATGAAATCTTTGATCTTAAGAAAGGAACTATCAAAGTTGCTGTGTCAAAAACTGTAGCCAGTATATTGTATTTCTAGTATATAGATATGTTTTCTTTTTATTGAACAAATTATTTAGTCTGGACTGAGAGTAGAAGATAATAAAAGTGGTTCTACTTTTTGTGGTAAGTCTGGTAATACTGTCCTATTGGCTACTCCTAACATTTGGAGCAATATCTAGATTGTAAAGATTTGTATTCTCAAAATAATATCTCCAATTCTATGAGTTTTGCAATAAGACATCTAAACTTTGAGACCTTGCATTGTTATTTTGAATATACCTCTAATAAAGTCACATGTCATATCCTTAATAATGTTGAAGATGCCAAGAAGATCCATTTCTCAACATAGAAATATGTCTATTATGGCTGTATTCTTAGAAAGATGTACCAACATTTCTAAAAGAGCAAGAGATTATCTATGAGACTAGTATACAATATGTATACTAACAGAATGGTTGTGCTGAACAATTGAACTGCATCTTACTTGAAAAGGCATAGTCAATGTAACTTGAAACATGTCTACTAGATTTCTGATAGAAGTTTGCAATTGTAGCTGCAGCTTATATATATAATTATACATCTATTAGGCATCTCAAATAGAAAACATCTTATGAGACCTTAGATAATAGACCCAAAATGTTACACTTCCATGTCTTTTGCTGTAGAGTCTATTTGTTTCTTTTCAGTAAAATTTGTACCAATAAACTTATGCCATATTCGGAATTGATGATATTCATTGAATATAAGAACAATAGGCATTGCTTTATGTGCCATACACAAGAAATATTATTTTCCACTCCACATATGCTATCTTTGATAAGAAGCTTTTTCCTAAATATACTGACTTTTATTTAAAAGAGTGTAAATTATACAATAATAAATTGGACAAAATAAGTCTAGAGATAGAGTTGTTAGTACCTGGCCCTTCTGAAAAAGATGAATCTGTCCACACTCCACTCCACACATATCTATTTTCCACATTCAAAACAATCTTTCTACTTGTTCTTTTTCATCCTCTCTTTCTTATAAATCTCAATTTCTCTTACTTACCCTAAGGTCTAAAAAGCTTATAGTAGAGATTGAAGAGGATAACAATGTTGACTCTAATATTGAGATGGTTGCTACAATCATTTGATTCTCAACAACCTTTGTAACCTGATCTACAAATACTACAAGAATATTATAAATTGAGGAGATCTAAGTGTCAAACTTAAATACCCTTTAGAGAAGGAAATATTTATGAAGAATGAGAAAATTCTACCAATATCCTGCAGAATTCTTTATAGCAGCAAAGGAAGAGATTTCCCAACTCTAATATAGCATGTGATATATATAATAATGTTTGTTAGGAATTACAAAAGATCTATGAGAATATATAATGATTTTCTAATAATTTATTATTTAAAATAGCAAGAATAAATGGAGTTGATTATCTATAGTAGAAAGGTGAATATCCAATCATTATTGATAATAATAGGATAGAATAGACACTCTACCTCTTGCAAGTAAATTAGCTAAGTTAGCTATCACTAGTTACTTAGCATATTTTATAAGAGAAGAAAGAGTAGAGCAGATTCACTTTCTTTTAGTACAATATGTGTCATGGTACACTTAAACCCTTATATTTTATTTTGATTTTCTTTTATTTTCATTTATTTTATTTAATTTGATTTCTTTTTTCTTTTCTTTTATTTTTATTTTTATTCTTGGATAGCAATATGATGTTATAGGCCCAGAATCTGAAAAAAGGAACTAGAAGGATAATGTCAAGGTGTATGTCAATGGCATATTTATCTTATGATGTATACATTGTGCACTTATAATGGATATATGGACATTAGAATAGGGTTATTTATTGTTAGCATAGGTTATGTGTTACTAGTATATATAGTGTAGAAATATATTTGGGACTCCTTGTTAAGTTTTATTGTAATCACCATAAGATACTTTACTTATAAGTTTACTTAAGTTATCTATTGGTCATCTTGACTAGTAGTTACTATAACAATATACAACAGAGTTTTTCCTAATTTTCAGAAACCTTGAAGATATTACTAAATTGCCAGCCAATCTTCAAAAGAAGTAGCTTGAGTCTTGCCTTAAGAAGCTAAAATCACTTAAAGACAGAAATATCTATAAAGTTGTGGACCTCTCTGAAGAATGGAAAGTGATTAAGAATCACTGGGTGTTCAACATTAAGTCTGATGGTTATTACAGATCTCAACTTGTTGTTACAAAAGTATTTTCTCAGGCCAAAGGAATTGACTTTGATAGATTATTCTCTCTAGTTGTCTGCTATAAGACAGCATACCTATCTCTAGCTGTTACTGCCCTTAAAGATTGGAATATTCATAGTGTTGATGTAAAAACTGCCTGTTTATATGGTAATCTAGGTAAGATAATCTACATGGAGTAGTCTGAAGATTTCAGACCACCTGGTAAAGAAAAGAAAGTCTTGTGACTTCACAAAGCATTGTACAGCCTTAGACAAGCTGGCTTATCTTGGTAGTGGAATATGACTAAGTTAATGTTAGCCCTAAGATTTAAGTGATATAAATCTGATACTAGTATGTACTACTTTATTGATGAAGAAACTAGAGAGCTTGTTATAATAATTATCTATATCAATGATATTTGCTTTATGGATTTAAAAGATCCTCTGCTCCTTTTAGAGTTGAAGTAAAAATTCATAACAAAATAGGAATGTCATAACCTTGGAGAAATCAAAAAGTTTCTTTAAATGTGCATAAGTTACAATCATAGGAATCAAAAGATCTTTGTAGACTAATCTGAGTAGTTGAACAAAGTTCTAGTATATTTCAATATAGCAACCAACCTACAAATACTCTACTATTATTGGGCTATGTATTTAAACCCAATGATAAGCAGTGCAACTATAGTTTTCATCAAAAGTACCAGTAACTGGTTGTTATAGCAACTACTAATCACAAAGACTAATAGTAGTACAAAAAGTAAATCTCTTAGTAAGATATTATTGTGAGGATCATAAGAAAACTCAACAAGAAGTCTCTGCTGCATTCTTATACTATTTATACAAAAGTCTCATGGTCTGTGCTAGCAATAAATAACCCTATCCTAATATTCATGCTTCTACCATGCCTTATTCTCATGTTTTCCATAAGGATACTATACTATATACATGTGTCCTAACATCATTCTTTTAGTCTCTTCTCCCAAAGTCTAGACCTATGATCTCACATTATGTGATATGTTATGTGACTGCAGTTGCATGCCTCTTCATTGTCAAAAGAAAAAAGAAAAGAAATATTAAGTCAAGAAAAATAGATAAAAGAAAAAGAAAAATGTTAGTGTTCAAGCATACCATAACACTGGTTGAATATCTGATATATCTAATAATTGGCTTATGTTCCAACATAAGATTCACTATAGTCAAACTTGCCTAATAAATAGTAAATCTCTCAAATGAGCATTATCAAGCTGGATTATATCTCTGGATATTTGTTGTTAGAGAAATTTTACACTCACTGATAATATCCATAAATATAGTATGGAAGATGGAAATAGGAGCTAGACTTAGTAACTGTGGATTGGATGGGTACTGGAAGTAATACTATGTAGATAACAATCTTGGCTTCAACAAATAATATTACATCTAGTCTATATATTATATAACTATATTTTTAGAGAACAGAAGTTTTGGAAGAGAGTTGAGATGAGTGTGATACAAGTCCAGGTTGATTATCAAACTAAAAAACAGTACATAGTATCTAAGATTCTTAAATATAAAAGTAATAATCTAATAATATTCTACTACTGTATATACTCTGGGTTATTGGGTACTGTAGGGATTATTGTTTGAAATTCATAAGATTGATAAGAGATATAGAATGGAGTGTGATCTACACTAGAAGAGAGTGGAAAGAGTACAGATGGTGAATAGTTTATGATAGACTCAGCAATAAGTCTGTTATAGCACACTCTGATTCAGATTGGGCATAAGATCCAGAATCATATAAATCTATGACTTGTTACTTTACTTTTATAGCTCACAGAGTAACATTTTAGATGAGCTGCTGTCATATGTCAAGTCCACCCATTTTGAAGATATATCTCTGTGGCAGTGTTGTCATTACAATATCTCTGAGACAAGCCCATCTTCCATGATAGTTATCTTTCTTGCAACACATCTCCATGAAGATGATATAACAACCCAGATATCTAGTCTTTCATGATAGGAATACTCCTATTGAACTTGGTCTTCTATAACAGAGTTCTTCTATCTGACCTCTGTTAGTATCTCACTACTGAAACTTCTGCTTAGAGCAACATACTAAAAACCTAAGTGTTATGACTTAAGCTTAGTGTTAAACAAAAGACACACTCTTGTATTGAGTAACATAAGAGAACTTGATAGAGAACTCCATACAGAAACATCTACCTTATATACTAAACTACAATGGCCTATACTACCACTTCTCTAGCCTACCCTAAAGGCCAACACATATACTATACATTGTTATAACATTATCTATCTACATTGCTCCCTTGCATCACATGAGCATGTGACTTCTGTGACCATGTCATGTGACCTGTGATGATGTCCCACTCTGTCTTCTTTGTCTTCTACTCTACCATAAATAAGAGAAAATAAAAGGAAAATGGAAGAAAATAAAATAGAGACCAAGTCTATCCTCTTCAATTCTAACACTGAGTATCTTCTATATATCTGACTTGTATATAAGACTAGTAGTCACACTGTAATTCACTAGTCTAATAATCAATAAAGATGACTACTATTGAACTTGATCTCCAGTATTTAATAGTAACACACCAAATTAGCACTCACTTTCATCTTAGACTTTATCTACTTATCTGAAGTTATGACTATGCAGCAGACAGATAGTATAGCACATAAGCTGAAGCCAGGGTTATTCTAACAAGTTTATATCACTGAGCTTATTGCATGGAGTTTTCATATTCTATGCATTTCCAAACCAACTCTAGGCTTTTGCCTTCTGGTATGAACTGTATCTAATAGTAGTTCTATTTTCAAATGAGATTAAATACATAGCTCTCTCTGATTGTGGCCATCAGCTTGTCTGGACAAGAAATCTTCTTGATAAGGTTAGTTTTAATGTTCCAACCTTTTATATTTATGATAATAATCTTAGCTTACTTTTAGGGGATGTAATGCTATATAAAAGAAGTGTTCCAAACATATTAATATTTGTTATCCCTATATAAGAGATCTAATTGAGAACAAACAAGTTAAACTATATCATATTGATAAGAAAAAGAATCCCACTGATATTCCAATCAAAAACCTTAGTCAAGTCTTGTTCAGTCATTTTCATCTATCTCTTGGCTTGAAAATTGTTATGACCTTAGCTTGGAGCTCAGGTTGCACTTAGGCAAAGACTTGAGTAAAGAATAAGAAGTTATGCAATTAGTAAAGCATAAGGATACAGGAGTATACCTACACTATATATATAAAGTTACCATAAGAAAAAGATCCACCATATATAAGGTAATCAATTTATAAAATATAAGGACAGAGTAAGGACATAATACCTACTATATAAGGTGCTGACTGAGATTACTTTGGTGCAGCCAATCATATCATCATCACCCTGTACCCTAGTCCATACTAAAGACATGAGATATTGATTATAACAATATCTCCTTTTCAGCTTTCATATCCATATGAATCAGATTAATACTTCAAGTTCTCCAACCATATGAGTTGCCACAAATTTCTTTGTAGGACCAATGATTGCTTGTCCTTGATTGTCAACAGCAATGAAGTATGGTTTATATAGAGAACCTCCTTGATATATGGATATAGGGAATCCATTTTATGAAGTCTTTGTATTATGCTTTTTTTTGACAAAGGCCACTGCTATTTCCCTCTAGAATTTGGGATCTTGTTCTTCTCTAGAGCAAAGTGATTGATAGTGTGGGGATGGCTTGAATAATCTTTTTTGTATTAGAGAATGTATGAACTTCATGTATTGTTCTAAGTTCTTGATTTTGTCATGTATGAAACTCAATTTGGTTGTCTTGGATAATATGGTTCTGGATGTGGTTGCTAATACCTTGTATGGTTTGATTAAAATAACTTCTTCATCTTCCACCACTTCTCTTTTGTTCAATTCTCTCCTCTATTCCCCATCCTTGTATATGTAACAACCTTAAGCTTGAGCTCAGGTTGCACTTAGGCAAAGACTTGAGGAAGTGTAAGGGATTAATTAGAAGTGGTAAAGCATAAGGATACAGGAGTATATCTACGCTACTTATATGAGTCCATTGTCCAACCATGAGGCATACATGAGGATTAAAACATGAGGAAACTACAAGGATAAGGCAAGGTAGCAACACCTACTGCATGAGGCGCTGACTGAGACTACATGTGGCACAGCTGATCATGTCATTATACCCTTTACCCATGTCCATGCTGTTTCCTAGAGGTATCGATCGTAACAGTATAGTTCTTGTATTTCTTGAATGTTATCATCCACATACTTGTTTCCTTGTTCTTTATATGTATCCAATTCATCAGCCAACATTCTTTGAACCTGGTATACTCTATCTTCCATATTGCTTTGAATCAAATACTATAAATCTTCCAATATTCCTAGGATGTTCATAGCATTTATGGTTTGGTTATTGATGTTTGCTTTCAGAATGGTTCTTTTTATCTCCATGATCATTGTATTTACCTCTTCTGCTATATTCCATACTTGCTTTTGCACATAAATCATTGTCTCCAACCTCTTCAATGTCTTGTGGTAAATTCTTATTCAGTTGTCCCATTTATTCTTGAATGCTTGAGCTTTGTCCATGTTGTTTAATTTCCCAGTGATGTAGGGGTTTGGGGAGGTGGATATAGTCATGTAGTTGTTGTTGGTAATTTGAGAAGATATCATTTGTTAAGATTTGAGTGGTGTTTTGAATTGTCAAAAGTGGGAATTTTACTCCCTCTCTTTATAGGTTTTGACTTGAAATCTTTGTCCAATAATCTTCAATTGCCTCTTTTGTATGAGACAACACTATTTCTACAATCCATTGATCATATTTATCTCTGTAGCCCTTCTAATATACCAGGTATTGTATTCTTTGTCCTCATTTTCAATGCTTCCTGACTTCTTCAACTTTATATTCTTCTTCTTCATTAATAATTGTGGGTGGAGGTGCCAGTTCCATGTGTTGTCCTTTGAAATGTGGTTTCCTGCACCTTGTCAGCAGGTTTTCATTGAACACATTATGGATCATCCATCCTTCTAGAAGTTTAAGTTAAAATGCTTCTAGACCAATATCCTTTGAGATTCTAAAAGGTCTGTATCTTTTTTGGTCCAACTTCTTTGAGAGTCTGTTCAAATTGATATTCTTGTTTTCTAACCACATGTTGTTTCTAACCTTCAATCCTTAAGAATTCCTTTGTTTCTTGTCAAACTGCTTCTTCATTATTTCTTGTACTGCCTCTATAGACTTCTTAGCTTCCTCCCAGCTTCTTTGTAGTTTTTTCAGGAATTCTTCCAGTTTAGGGATCTCCATTTGTATTTTAAGATTTTCTTTCCAAGAATGTCTTCCAAAGTTTAGAATGAATGGTGTTTGACTGATTGTTACATGTTTCTTGTCATTATAATAGAATTCCACTGCTGCTATCCATTCCATCTAGTTATCTTGCTAATAATTGACATAGTATTGCAAGAATGTTCCTATTTCTTGATTGATCCTTTCTGTTTGTCTGTCTAATTGTAGATGATATGCCATTGAAAGCATCCTTTTAGTTCCTAACACTTTTGTTAACTCTTTCATAAATCTTTATGCAAATTGTGGCCCTCTATCACTGAGAATTTTCTTTGAAATCCCATGTAACTTCCAAATTTTGTCCCTATAGATCTTTGCTATCCCTTTTGAAGAGATATTTGTCATTGTTGCCTTTAATCATATCATCATTGTGAATTGTTCCACTATAACTACTATGGTATCCATTCTGTTGGATCTGGATAATAGTCTGATTATGTCAATACTGATCTCCTGCCATGGTTCTTGTAGTATCTCCAATGGATGAAGTTCTCTTAGTTTCTGTTGATACTGGACTTTGTTCTGTTAGCATTTTATATAATCCTGCATATATTTTTTGATATCCTCTTTGAGTCCTGGCCACCAATAGTTTATTTTGACCAGTTCTATTATCAGTTGTTGTCCTAAATGACCTACATCCATAAGATTATGGTTTTCTTGTAAAATTTGCTCTTTGATCTTTCTGTTGTTTGGAATATATATCTGTCCATCCATATAGGTTATTTCATCTTGTTCCCAAGCTAGACTATATCTTTTCTTTAACTCCTTTTCTACTTCATGTTCCTTCATATTATTTCTTCATATTTCTTCCAATAGATTTGAATTTTCCACTGTTTTGTTTTTCTTTAACATTATTATCTCTGCTGTTGTTCTTCTTGTCCACAATTCTTCCTTGAGCATCTGAACATCCTTGTTGTCTTCCTGTATATCTATTTGATCCTTCCTTGATAAAATATCTGCCTTTGTGTTTGTTTTTCCAGATATATGCTGTAGAATGAAATCATAGTCTTGCAACTTTAGGTACCATCTGGCCTGTCTTCCATTTAACTTGTGGGGCTCTTTGAAATACTTGAGGTCTTTATGATCCATCCAGATTTCAAATAATTCCATTGTGTCCAGTAGATATTGTCTCCACTTTGCTAAGGCTTCTACTATTGCTAATAGCTCTTTGTTGTAGATTTCATAATTTCTTTCTGCTTGTTGCATTGTTCTAGATAAGAAGGCTATCAGTTTCCATTTTACTTCCTGTTCCTGAGATAATACTTCTCCAATGGTGTGTCCTGAGGCATCTGTTTCTACTCTGAATTTTCCTTTTCTTTTTGGAAGAGAGAGTACCAGTTGACTTGTAATTTTGTTCTTTAACTCCTGGAAGGCCCATTGATGTTCTTCTTCCCATTTCTATTTCTTCTTTCCTTTCAGGTCATTTAATGGCTTCACTATATGACTAAAGTTCTGAATGAACCTCCAATAAAAATTTGCAAATCTCAAGAAGCTTTCTACTTCTTTGATTTTTGTTGGCATTTTCCATTCTTTGACTGCCTTGACCTTGTCTTGTTCCATCTGTACTTGTCCTTTGCTGACTATTACCCCTAATATTGGAATTTACTCTATATTGAAGTCGCATTTTGATTTTTTAAAGTATAAATTGTATTTTTCTGCAATCTTCAAAAACATAATTGTTTGTTCTTTGAGTTCCTTCATTGTCTTGGCCAGTATAACAAAATTGTTCATATAGTTTGCCAATACTCCTTTGTGGAGTAATTTCCAGAAAATATTGTTCATCATCCTTTGGAATGTCTCTGGCAAGTTGTATAGTCCAAAATATATCACTTGTGGTTTAAATAACCCTTTGTTTGACAGGAAAGCAGCTTTTCATTTGTTACCTTCTTTTATTCACACATTGTTATATCTCTAAATAAGATCGATATTATTGAAGTATTTTGCTTCTTTTAGCTTGTTGATAACTTCTTCTATTAATGGAAGTGGCATCTTGTCTTTGATGGTGACTTGATTGAGCTTCCTATAATCTTGAACCAGCCATAGTGAACTGTTCTTCTTTGGAATGTAAAAACATAGGGCTGCATATCTCAATTTTGATTCTACTATCAACTTAGCTTTTAGTTGTTCATCTAGCCACTGGTTGAAAGCTTCTTCTTCTTTCAATGTCATTGCATAGGCCTTTGCATTTCATTCCTTGGGTGCTTTTTCTGTAAGGTTTATTTCATGATCCTATTCTTGTAGTTCTAGTAGTTTTTCAAACTTCTTCTTGTTAAACAAGTACATGAATGGTTGAATGTAGTCTGGTAAGTCCTCTGGATTTGTTGCATCAGGTTCTTGTTATATTTCACTGTTGTTCTGTTCTTTGTTTTCTATAGTAGTTTTGAATTCTATGTCTTGATACTTCATTTTGCAGCTTCCTAAACATCTTGTAAACTTCATTGTTCCATTTTTCTTGTTGACTTCTAAGTTGTGCTTGACCAACCAGTCATATTCTAGGAACATGTCCATTTCATTTAAATCCATTACTGCAGCTTCCAACTGCTCCTTGTGTCTGTTGATTTCTATTTCCAGAGGTGCTACTCTGGTCACTTCTCTGTTTTTTATTCCATCCATGTTAAAAACTTCAAATGAGAAGTTGATTGGTTTTGTCTGGATTCTCTTGTCTTTAACCAACTGTTCATCAATTCTTATATATGTGCATCCTGAATTGACTAATGCTTTGATCTTAAGGTTCTTCCCATTTTTTGTCTTGACATTTGCCTACATATTTAATTCTTTCTCAGCATTACTTCATTGGTTAGAAATAATATATTTGTTCTGAAAATTTACAGGGGAGATCTCTTGTACCATGCCTACTTAAGATCTTCTCCAAAATCCTGTTTCTTGTTCTTCTTTTCATTGTCTTTATCCTTTGATTCTTGTTGAATCTTTCACTTCTTTATTGATTGCTTTTATTTGCAATCCTTGGCTATGTGTCCTTCTTTATCACATTTGAAACATTTCTGAGTTTCCTTCTCTTTCTTATTCCAGCATTCTTTAGCCATATGTCCATACTTGTTGTAGTTGAAGCACTTAGGCTTTCCATTCTTGAAATTATCATTGGACTTTCCTACATCTATAGGTTGTTCTCTTCCTCTATATGTCATTCCTGTTTCTGTCTTGGAGTCCTGTCTTCCTTTTGTAGATTTATGTCCTTGTCCAACTGAGATAACTACTATCTTCCATTCTCGAGTAACTTTAGTGCCACAATAGATGGGTATTCCAATATTGTATTGATGATATCTTGTTGTACACTCTTCTTCAGCAAAAAGATGGCATATAGCTCATCTATATCCACCTTCATGGCTAAAGCCTTGAACTCAATAATAAAGTTTGCTGTATTTTGTTTTCCTTGTTTAAAGGTCCTGATCTTCCATTTGGCATCTGCTGTCTTTGTCTTGTCACTAAACATGGTCTTAATCTTTTTAATGAATTCTTCCCAATCCTGGGTTCCTAATACTTTGTCTAGTTTGTCTAGCTTTCTCTGGGTGTAAATACTCACTACACCTCTCCTGAGGTAAGCTAGGATCACTGTAATCCCATCATTGGTCTCCAAGACCCTGTTACTCTTAAAGAATAATCACATTCCCCTCTACCAGTCTTCAAATTTTGTCCTGTCCCCATCAAACCATCCTAGATCTAGGACTATGCTCTTAGATATAACAGTCTATTCATTGTTGTTTGTTGTTACTGGCACTGATGCTACAGACATTTCTTTGTCTGATTATTTATATGTTTCTTTCAAAACTTTGTTCATGATTTGTAAGAGTCCAAGTCTTTCTGACAGTATCTTAATATTATCTATTCACCTTGAACTTGTCTTGGTTCTTCTCATAGTCCACACCACATGTGTTTTGTTTATTGTCCAGTGGTAACCTCACCTAATTTGTCTGTGGACTAACTACTATGTATTTCTCCTTTTGCAAGGTGAGCTTATTAACACTTTACCAAATGTTACAATCTTAGCTTGGAGCTCAGGTTGTACTTAGACAAAGACTTGAGTAAAGAATAAGGAGTTATGCAATTGGTGAAGCATAAGAATACAGAAGTATGCCTATGCTATATATACAAAGTTACCATAAGGGAAAAGTCCACCATACACAAGATAATTGAGTTATAAAGCATAAGGACAGAGCAAGGATACAATACCTACTACATGAGACACTGACTGAGATTACTTTGGTGCAGCCAATCCTATCATCATCACCCTATATTCTAGTCCATACTGAAGATATGAGATATTGATCATAACAGAAATACTCTAAGCTTATCTACTTCTGCTTCTATTGTTTAATAGCTAATATCATAAGTGAGAGGGAATATTGTAAAGCATTCTACTTACTAAGTACATGATCTGTAATTAGTAGTACTAATTAAATAGTCTATTATGGTGTGCTTGGACACTAACATTTTTCTTTTCCTTTTATCTATTTTTCTTGGTTTTATATTTCTTTTCTTTTTATTGACAATGAAAAGGCATGTGACCACAGTCACATGACATATCACATAATGTAAGGTCATAGGCTTGGAATAGACTAGAGCAGACTAGATGGATGATGTCAAGAAGCATATTAACAGCATGTTTACCTCATGGTGTACACATAGTATACTTATGGACAACACATGGACTTTAGGACAAGGTAAATTAATGTTAGCATGGACCATCTGTAATTTATATAAATAATGTAGCAATTTAGCAGAGACTCTTTGTTGAGTTCTCTTGTGATCTCCACATTGATAACTTATTAAGAGCTTTACTAGTTTGTATGATTATTGGACTTTATATTTAGTGGTTGCCACAACATAGTCAATGTAAAATTTTTGCATAGGCTCAACTACTACCAATACTACTCATCTTCCATTATTGCTTATACTTTCTCAGCTCTTCATTAAAGTATTTACTATAGATAAGTGGTTGCCAGTTGTTCATACTACATCATGTTGTTGTATATTCTGTTTCTTCCAACAGACAAAACCTAGGCCTGTATTTAGACATACTTATTGTTGAATTAGGTAGTGCTCAGTAGTATACCTGTATTCTTTTTCTATCAGCTCTATGCTATAAATTTATCATGAACTGTATATGCAGGAGAATAACAAGTGTCCTTAAGACCTTGCCTAGAATAAAATAACTTTCTTAAGTTAAAATATGATAGAATTTAATTAAGGTAGTAGTTAGTAATCTAGATAGTCAATAGATAATATTAGGTAGGACAAGTAGAGTGCTTACTAGCACCTACTAAGATTTTATTGACTTTAGAGTATGAGATAGAAAGTAAATATAGCACTATCTTCTTTCTAGCATTAGTACTATTTTCAAATTCACTAATACTAGTATTATTGGCCACTCTCATCATCACTACTAATTACACTATCACTACCTTACATTATGAGTTGACAAGCACTTATTAAACAAACAAAGCAGTTATAGCTCCTAGTAGTATAATAAGTAGAACAGATGACAACAATGAGGGAAAAGTTAGCTATATTAGCAGCTAGGGTAACTTGTCAAGATCATTGACGGTGGACTTCATTTTTATTTTCTCTTTTTCATTTTATTTTTCTTTGTCTTTTAATTTCTATTCATTTTATTTTTAGAACAACTTGGGTTAGGGTTATCAGTCACACTGTCACATCAGTCACAAGTTGATGGCGTAGTCATGAGACTGATTACAAGACTTAGGAGAAG
>Ga0157364_1003658_pt1 | contig 14994 bp, 10 predicted proteins | sample AttsexASBM2_FD_111476 | JGI IMG/M metagenome (GOLD analysis project Ga0157364, IMG submission 111476) | Fungus gardens microbial communities from leaf cutter ant in Ribeirão Preto, State of São Paulo, Brazil - Atta sexdens ASBM2 | ecosystem: Host-associated > Fungi > Mycelium > Unclassified ... | reverse complement strand
TGCGTGGGTGTGTGTGTGTGTGTGTGTGTGTGTGTGTGTGTGTGTGTGTGTGTGTGTGTGTGTGTGTGTGTGTGTGTGTGTGTTCTGAGTTATCCACTTTCTTTTTTACGTATTAATTTCAAAGTATAAAATCTGATCTACAATTGCGTAAACGTAATTGTAAGTGGTCACAATTAGTTATAACCATTACAGTCGGATATTCTCCTCGTATTCAAGTGTGGTTGTTCAATTTTTACAACTACAATTACGTTTACGCAAGAGGACTTAAGATCGCTTAAAAGACAGAGATGCAATGTCTCTTTCTCATGGGGATTTAATTTGATCGTTTTCTAGGCGCCGGAATGGTCGCGTAAACCGAATAATACAACCGTGATTCGTGTTAATCAGAGCTCGAACCAGAACCAGAATCATCGGCCTATACTGGGCGGGCAATATCATTTCAATCCGCGTGGCAATTACGATGATGACATCGACAACGAGCCACTTTACGACCCCGTGGCGCCCAGGATCGACTATGAGGTGCATGATTTCGACGCGAATCCACGAGACGAAGCTAATCGGCGGCTGGCTTATCGGCGAGATAACGCGAGGCAGCAGGACGTAATTTATGACGGGCCTGCGGACGACTTACCCATGTATCATGGCTCCAAAGTAAGGAGATCTACTTTCGTTATCACGCCATTTTTCATCTTGAAATGTTGCCTCGTTAAGTAATCGGATAATTAAATATACAAGCAAGATATGTTACGTGCCGCGAATAATTTTCTGCATCAGGAAAACGACCAAACGGTCGGCAATCGATTGACGGATCTGCAACTCATGCAGCGACAGAGCGAAGCCGAGAGGAAGACGATAACGACCGTAGAGGTGCATCAGTCGGTTTGTCCACCTGCACCTCCGCCGCCGCTTCCTTACAAATGGCCAGCAGGTTTGACGGCTTTTCTCGCAGCATCGTTAGAATAATAACTGACCGCGTTTGCTCGAGCGCCAAGTCGAAGGAAGTCCTCTTTCCGCTATCCATTCGTTTGAAAACATAAATATTTCTTCACTTTTTTTAATAAATAAAATACATATCCTCTCACTAAAAGAATTAAAAATATTTTTACACTGTTCTTTCTTAGATTAATAGAGACGTAATTTGATTTAAAGCTTGTACATAACAAATTAAATTAAGTTAAATTAAATTAATAATGTAATTTAAGGCTCAAATAGATTATAAATTAAATAAAGAATTGAAAACATTGTTTTTATACATGAATTTTATTATTTGTATATATATATAATTTTAGCATATAATTAGCTTTGGCTCGTCATTTTTTTATATTAAATTTTTTAATTTAATATAATTATTAAATTAAATTAATTTAATAATTAAAATAATTAAAATAAATATTAATTATTTTTTAATTTATATATTAAAATTAAATTTGTATACTTGTATATTTTTCGATGTTTTTTTTAAATGAAGATCTATACTTCGAATTTAAGAAGATCATCTACTTCTATATAATGTTTTATATTACAATCGCGAATCACCGTGTATCTACTATTACAGAAACTAAACCAATGAACGCCATGGGCATGCAAATGGGCAGCACTATGTCAATGGGCAGCACTGGCTCGACAGAGACCGAATCAAGCCTTGAGTCGTCCTGCAGCAAGGATTCCGCGTCGACGTCGTCATCTCTGTCAACATCGTCCTGTGAGCCGGCATCCACCATTTCTTACGGATCGGCGATCGGTGGCGGATCCTCCAGTGTTACCAGCAAAACGACGGAGACTTCGACAGCCACATACGCGACGCCGCGTAAGGATGTCGCCAGGACATCTCCGATCGCCAGCACCGATCTAAGCACCGCCATCACGCAGGAGTTGCAGAGGCGAGCGCAGCAGGTAAAATTGATTGACATTCAAGATAAACTCACGTATCTCGGATTTTCTTCTGTGAGATAAGATCGCTAAACCACGAGGATTGAGAGTAAACATGAAGTAATTTCCAATATAGTTTTTATAATGCATTCTTATCGTATGTATTATTGCATGATTGCAATCAAGATGCTTCCTGTCTTCTCTCTCGTTGAACGTAATTTTTTCGTAATTTTTTAATCTTTTTTAATCGTTATTTTGCAGCGATATCTTTGCCATTGGTCTGTTTATCTATGATATCTTTTATATTTTATATTTTTCATATCTGTCGCGATAGAAATTGATGAGCATTATCAATCAGTTGAAGTACCTCGCGACATAATGTAAAAAGTTTAATCTTTTATCCATGAACTAGATTATAAATCTCATTAAATAGTTAGAAGTTGTTTTCCTCGGTATTAACTTCTTCATTTTTTTCTATACAGATATATTTTTAGAAATGTTGAAATTACGTTCTCTATGAGTATATTTATTATTTTTATTTTATCTCGAGTAATTATTAATTGCCTTTAATAATTAATATTTTTAATTTATCGTTATATTTATTATATTTCATTACATCGCGCATTATTTTTCTTTCTCACAGAGAATGAATAATGCTGCTAAAGCAGAAACATTAAAGGAAAAGACTCCGGATAATCGCAAACCTCAGAATCCTGAAACTCTGAGATCACAGGAGCAAAAAGTCACACATGATAAGGTCAGTTGCTTATAATTACGTATATATAATTAATTGCACATGTATAAGGAATCTATAAATCGTGTGCAATCCAGCCTTAATTATTATTATTTAGAGCTGATGCCTCATTACAAATGCATTTTTATTGATAAACGTTTTTATCTTTTTTATTTCTAAAACTCTTTAGTATGTAGCGAATGAACTATATGTTAAATTCGCACTAATATCGTTATACACGTTCTGAATATTTTTAATCTGCTGACTAAACTCAAAAATATCTGCTATAAAATTGATATTTTATTTTTTTTTTGTTTTTGTTTTGTTTAGCTGATGGAGGAATTTAAACGTGCACACCAAAAGATGTTCAATTCTGCTCAACAAAAAGTGCAATCCTTGGAACAGCTGCCCAAAGAAATTCAGGAGAAGGTAAAAAAAAATTAATTCATTTTACGTATTATTTAAAAATTGCGCAACTAAATTTTGGGATACAATAAAATAATATTCTCTCAACTCTAAATTTCAAACTCTAAAATAAAATATTCTTTTAGTACTTTTTGAATATGTTTTTACGTATGTTGTAATTTGTAACTACTATACTGATCTGTATACAGAAATAATTAGTCGTGAATTTACTTTGCCATGTGGAATTTGAAATACATGGAGCTCCAACTTTCATCATGCGATAACAATAGTCTACCTGACGCCAGTCTGATGTACTGTTCAATGATAAGCGTATCTTTCAAACCGATTAGTGACGTAATATATTGCATGTTATAATTGCAATCAAGTATTAACAACATGCATAAATCGAGGTTGCCATAATGTCAGCAATAAATTAAATTGATCTTGCAAAATGAATCAATTTTAGACGAAACGTAAATTGAATTGTAAAAAGTCAAACTAATCAAAATTATCAAAAGTTATCGAGTTATCAATAAGTTATCAAATATTAAAAAATTAAAAGCAATTGAAGTATAATGCAAGGTTTCACTGATATCAATTACTATAATTTTCCGAAGGTGATTGTAATTAACAACGTAAAATTAACGATTGCGCGCGAAAGCATGATATATAATGCGCTCGAAAACAATAGCCGTTTTTATCGTATATCAAGTTAATTTCGCTTTAACGAGATGTCGAAGTGAATAGATGGCGAAGATATGAGATCTTTCGACCCGCATTCATCTTTTTCTTGCGAGTATTTTCAAGGCGTAGCTAACTGGCGGCTCGAATAGCGAGTTTTTAATTACACAACCGCTAAGCAACGATCCGGCGGTGCAAACAGATAAGAGCACGAAATTATGAAGACTCCGGAATAGTCATCGTCGGTGTGGCATATAGACTACGTAATCATCATGTACGTGTGCGTGCGTGCATGCGTTGCTGACGCGCCGATATATTTACTTGTATGTATACCTGTGGTGCACACATTGACTGCTCGGTAGTATTGTTGAAACGTCGAGAGATAGCGAGCAGTTTGCACACCTTAAAGTCACGTATGTTCCAACATTTTGTTTCAGTTCTTGCATTACCACGCGGCAAGTAAAATGTACGAGCGATATCGCAGATAGACCGCGTTTGATCGCGGAAATAGTTTATACGTAAATTAATTGTATTAACTCGAGAGCGCATTACAAGATCGTTTTTGACGTAGAAATATTTATGACAGTTTAATCAACGAAATAATAATAATAAACTTGCTGCGGAAATTAATTAATAATAATTATTATTCGAAAACTATATTCAAAACCAAGCGGTAGTGTCTTCTCGAGTGTCTTCGGATTGCCGGGATAATAGGAATAACGGGAATGACTGTCTCTCTAGATTAAAACGTGTATCTCTAGATCATAGTATGTTGCAACAAAGTGCTTTCGTGCGCGTATATATTTCTCATTTTTCGAAGAGAAATCCGGATATTATTTTCTTCGAGTAGAGTTGAGCGTGTATCGTTGATAAATCATTGTTTTACTTTTTCCCGCGAGCAGGTGACTGTTACACAAGCGAGAAGGCCAATTGACAGCTTATGTTACCGTCTTATCGTCCATTAATCATCGTTATCGAGACTTTCGTGGATTCATTCGTCGTAAGACCAGCGACGGTGATTATAGCACCGTCACGTCGTGTACGAGGCATCCGATACTGGGAGTTGCAACGCGACACGTCGCGTCGCGTCGACGCGAGGTCTTGTGCCACATTTTTTCCTCACAGCCTCGAACACTGCAGTTTCCTACGAATTGTGGCGGATGTGCAAAATAATAGGGCTTACATAAGAACGCCGGCGTAAGGCGACGTAACGTGCGCTCTTCTTGCGTTCCTTCAGTTGCCCGTCCGCCGTTGTCGTGTCGCGCAATCGGCGGTCCGCGAAATAAATACCGCAAAAACGCGTGATCGCCATTCGATCGTGATTCGAAGAAAATAGCAGGATAGAGAAGTACATTTTGGCAAAGAGAGGAGACAATATTCGTCGAAACATCAATACGTAAAAAAAAATATTTTTATCAATACGACTGATTCTATTTAATTGGTTCTCCGAAAAGGAAAGAAGGAAATTTTATGAAAAAAATTGAAGATTTTTAAGATATTAAGAAATAAGTTCAATGAACACTGCCATAAATAAGATTGTTTTAATGTAATCTATGTATATATTAGAGACAAAGTCTGTTTCGTACATGTGAAATTTAATAGAAAATAATATATGTGTATACCGTTCGATGTATGTATGATGAATGTGAAAAGTGCAAGTAAAAAGAACTAATTCACGTGAAGAGTGTATGAGAATACATGATGTATTAAATTTCTTGTATCACTATTGCTACAAATATTGTTAGAAATATTCAGAATTAAATATGGATAAAAACTCGAAGGCGAATAATACAACCGATTCAGTAAGGAAACAAACGCTGGTCACAATCACTCCTTACAACGTTAGTAATTATATACAAAACAATCAGCGTTAATATACAATTAGCATTAATATGCAATTTAATTTACAACTCTAGTGTGTCCAAGGATAGTTTATTGATTTGTGAAACATTTAATATTTTATTGTCGACAAATTAAGAATACATTTTGAAAATATAACATATTCTATTTTAGAACATTCTATTTTAGAACATATATCTTAATAATTTTTAATCATAGTTTTTTTAAATTACGCGTAATGTGCATACAGAAAAACACATATTATTATTTAAATATTAATTACTTGTTTTAAATTTTAAAAATTGATATTTTCAAATCTACAGTATATAATCTGAATCTTAGTAAATTTAATACTTCAATCAAGATTATTAAATTAAAATTTTGATTTGTTTATATAAAGTCGCTTTTCAATAAAATTTTATTCTTTGAAAGAAAATAAATTTATGTTTTGAATACATAATAATGAATTTTTCTCTTTTTAATAAGTAAGTTTAAGATTGTTATTAAGAAAATATTCTTTGTTAAAGATAACCGTTATTTAAAAGAAAAAGAGTAAACGAATTATTTATAATTTTTCTTAGCAATAGAATGACTTTTATGTGTAAATCTTTTTAATATCTAATTTTATTTTTGCACAATGTTATAATTTTAAAAATTATATACATATATAATATATCCAAACATAACAAAACTGCAAACTTTTTATTAGAACGATGTAACAATATATTTTGTTACATTCTCAGGAACAGCAGAAGAGAATGCTCAATGAGACAACGGTGTCGACAACAGCAGGTCCTCCAGTACCACCGCCAGCGCCTCCGCTTCCGCTTCCTTCTAAAAATCAGAACAGTGACGACTCAGTGGAGATGCAAAGCATTGAATCGTTCAAATTGAAGGAGACGCCCAATACAGTGCCGAAACCACCACCAACGTACTTCCCAGTAACGAGCCCTTCCTCGACGAACAATAGTCCGCGACACGTTGGTACTGCAAGCAAGATTCCCAAGGACATCGCGACGAGTCCTGTTGCGGAACTTGCAAAGAACTCGGCTGCACCGGTCTCGCCGATCAATAGCGCTCAGCCTTCAAAGTTACCCAGTGGCAAGGTGGCTATCAGGATAGGATCATACGAGGGTGAGACGAAGCAGCCATCCAGGTTAGAATTCTTGCCACAACAGCCGAGTCGCGACAAAAACGGCGTTGACGAGTCGGACAATAGCCCTGTCGTATCCAGGTTGCAGAACGAGCTTGCCGCGACGCTGCAGAGATCGAACCTCAGAAGAAAGACTGAAGGCGTAAGCGATACTAATAAAACAAAATCGTGAATTACCGCAGAATAAGATTAGTCATACGCTCAGAGAAAAACATAATATGATGGCAACTATAAAAATGACAACTATACAAGTTTTTTATATAGAATAAATGTGTGTGTGTGTGTGTGTGTGTGTTTGTGTGTATTAGGTGTGGGAATAAGTTCGTGGTGTTTTTTTAATGTCATCTAACGGGAAAAACGCCACGAACTTTTTCCCATACCTAATACATATTATGTTAATTCTTATATATTATAATATATATCTCTAATATATATTATGTTAATATATTAATTCTATATTTGTATATATTTATATATAAGCTTATATAGTTGTCACTTTTATCTAATTCATTATTATCATATCTTTTTCTAAAATTTTTTGTAAAAAATAAATCAGTGGAAGAAATTAAAACTTTTATCATTATAAATATTTCGACTGCATATTTTTTCCTGAACATTTCTGGAATTTATCGAATTATTTAATTGTCAATTTTATATAGCATTTTTTATTGTAATTCTTTCTAAAAAAAAATACGACATTCCGAAAAAAAAATGAGAACTTGTTTTTGCATTTTAGGAAAATCAGTCGCCCGTGAAGACTATTCATGAGAACACAGCGACATCCAGCAATGAAACAACGAATCCAGAACCGAACAAGCTTCTTCAGAGCAACATTGAGAAGCTTGCTTCCGCTCTCAGCAACAAAGTCACCATTAAAGTGAATCCGGAAAATAGTAGTCGATAAGAATCGAGTCGAAAAGACGTAGTAACAATCATCTTGTATCTTCGTAAATTTTGTACATTTTTGCACGTTTCGCTAACCATTTCGACTTAATTATATAAGTGAAAAGGCACTCTCCCTATTGGCGAGATTCTTTTACACCTACATGTTTTTATATCTTATTTATTATCGTATTATACACCGAAAGTAAGGAGCTAATTCTTATTAATCGAGACGAGGTTTCACGACCAGTATTTATCGCGTAGTCTTAAATGTAATCTATTGCGGCTATGTACGAATCTTAACGAAAAATTCGACGAAATGTTGAATTTTTAAATAAAATCGACGACACATAATAATATAATAATATTTGATCTTGAACCTCTTATCGATTTCCTAAATTAATATACGAAATCCATAAGGCATTCAAGTTTTTTTATTAATTAAGATTAAGAACATTGTGGCCATGATTAAGAATACCTACGAATTTTGTTACGAATTATGGACATAAACATAATAACCAAAAAATATTAATTTTACGACTTTAATGTTAACCCTTCGGAGCTGACACTGGATCTATAAGACTCATTTAATTAAAAAGCACTAATTAATTTCAAAGAAAATGATATACTCGTGTAAAAAAATAAAAACTAAATATATTTTAACAAGAATAATTTAAATTTGAAACATAAACGTTAAAAAAATTAAATGACATTTTTTACAAAAAGATTTATGATTATGAGATTATGAGATCTCTCCATTCCTCTCTCAAAAAAAACGCGCGTGCGTGATACGTAAAGTGCTTAATTTTGAAGCATTTGTCTCCATAGCACTCGATTTTGGTCAACCTCAGAAGGTATTGCATAAGCATATTTAAGTATTACACACTTATTATTTTTTAGAACGTTTCCCGAGAAGCGAGAAGTTGTCTGTGAATAATGACGGTACGCATCTTCCCCTGACGTTTCGATCAAGGAAGTGTTAATCCAGCACGATTAGGTACTGGGAGGTAAATGAGCGCTTTAAAAATCCCTCGTTCATGCAGAATCTCATAGATGATTCGTGCGGTGCGATACCATCCCCTTCCTCGCCACGCGAGAGAAGCTATCCATGAACGCGTCACGTGGAACAAGATTGTCCGATCGGTCGCGGGGTAACAGAATACACAAATTACTGCTGTCGGAGTACTACGAGTTCTCTGAGACTATTTTGGTGGAGTCGCCGTTCGCGGAGACCACGAGAAACGGACGAGGGATTCGTCAGGTCTCTCTGGGTCTTACACCGACTAAGTTGATCGTTGCTGCCGACATTCTTCAGACTAATCCCGGTTTCTTTTGCCCGTCTTATATTGACGCTAGTATTGAGAGCTTCGAACTCGTATCTGTGTATCCCTTAGAATATGTTACGCTCAGTGTGTTTAGGAGAAGACGTCGCAGGACTCTGAAGGCAAGGTATACTCCTTCAGACAAAGGGGTATAAAACAATAGTCTCTATTTTTTCTTTCCTCTTGCAGAGCCTTTACACTCGTAACTCTTAACAATAGTATTGATATCGTTACAATATCATTGCGCAGATAATATGGTAAAAAAGCTGTACAATGATGATACAACAATGGTTGTTCCAAAATTTATTGTGCAGAAATATATATTTATAGTGCAACGTAAACTATAAATTTTCAATGCTGACAGTAAATTTTGGAACATAGCCGATTTTAAAAGTTACAAGATGGGAGCCCTGAAATTGAAAAATACAAAGCAAATACTTTAATCAATTTTCTCTTAAAGAAAGTGAATTTTTACATTCGATTTATCTTAGATTTATTGCCCTAGATTCATTGACGGTCGAGTTAATTATTACGAGCTCGGTGGTGAGCGACGTAGGGTTCCTTGGAAAATCTGGTGCGAGCAAGTACGAAGATTACTGACATACAAGACAAACGGTAGCTCGTTGTCTGAAACGACAGCAGCGAGCTCGTCGAGCAGTAGCGCCTTATATTTGCTATCATCTGAACTAGAAATCAGGAGTAATCGCAACGCGAGATGCAAAAGATCGATATTCAGGTGATGATCGATGTAAATTAATTTTTATCTTTTTACATTACTTATATTTTTCGCGAATGTATTTAACAACTAAATTTATTTTTAATGGGCGAATTTAGAGTCGATTTTGTGCAAAAACGTTTCAATTCTTTTGACATCATGTGAATAATTGTAATTAGTATTTATGGGTTCAGTGAATCTGAACATTGTCTTCAACATATATTTTGAAAAATGTTCATAATAAATTTTTTACAACCTCACAATAATTTTAAATTACATAATCTTATTTTTCGGATTTTGATCTCCAAAATGAAAGAGATCGTTTAATTATATTAATTTCAAACAAAAATACATTAATTTAAAATACATCATAAATATTAATTAGGCAATTTTTGAACGAATACTGATTAGTGATAATATCACGTCCAAAAAAAAAATGCGTACAGAGTATGGAGTCATTATGGAGGTGCCGGCGACTATGTTGCTCCAACATGGACCGAGAAGAACTTGTATCTCGGACCGAGTTACAATGAGTTGATGAATGGCAATTACACACCGGTTCCGGTGAGATTCGCTGGAGCCAGCTTGGAGGATCTTAGATACGAGCTAGAAGATCGCACATCGCGTTACATCGCTTGCGAGAAATCCTGTCACAGTTGGCCGTGTCAGACAAAGTTTGATGGTCGGGCAAGATTTCAACGTGCCGGCGGACTCTGTAATGTCCTTTTCGCAAGAAGTCGCAATGTATGTCATTGCGATTACGCCGCAAGTTGCAAAAGTTCGCCTTGCAACGTCTGTCAACTGGATAACAATGTCGGCATAAATGTTCTTGGAAAGCACAGCCGATATCACGGTTAGATTTGCGAAAGTCATAAATTTTCCTTATCTACTTTCCTTAGATACGTTTTAAATTCAAGTTTCCCTAATAATAGAAATTTAACCCATAACTGGAGCGTAACTGGGTACTGGTGATCCCTGGGAATAATTATTTCAATTTTATTCTTCACAGTTTTGTTCTTTTATGTAGACTAATCGTATATTTATGATAATTTCAAGTATTCTAATTTTTTATGTAAATGACATTTTTTTATTTTCTTTATATAATAACTTTTAATAACATAAAGACTTTGAAAATATTTATTTTTAAATATATACTTCTGTTATGGGTTTAAAAAATTGTAAGAACAATAATATAATTTATCGATTAAATGAATCCAATAAATATATTAGAAATGCAAATATTCCAAACGAAATACATTACATTATTAAACATTCAAAAACATTTAGAACATCGAAACATGTTTTTCGAAGACGATTTCGTAGAGCATGTGGAAAATAAGTATGGCAAACGCCAACAACAATATCAGAATGAACCGAAAGGGACTTTAACAAAAATATCGCGTTTTGGCTTCGGTGTGTCGGAGAAATGCAATTCCGAATTGATTCTGGGTCCTTATCGCGGTGATTCGGGCTACAAGGATGTCATTGATGCTCGTAAGTTGCTCGAGAACGGCGTAACAATTTGGGAGGACAATTGTCGATCCTTAAAGGGTCAGAGACATCCGCGAAGATACGGCTTATCTTCGGCAGCGCATTTTTTCCATGCGCTCGGCCCGTGGTCGGTGCAACCTGGCGAGCGAGAATCCGTGCAGACTCTCAGATCACCGAGTGCGGTCAACATTCGCAGACAGCCCTCAGATCCGGAGCTGAGACTTCCAGTTTCGCGCCGCCAGTTGACAGCCAGCATCTCTTGCACTGCCTTGACACCTAGCGGATCCAATATTATTGGTGCCGTCACTAGAGGACGAGTGATACTCTTCTGGACGCCAGAATATTGGTACAGGCCTCAGGCAGCAGTGGCTGCCTACAGGTGATACAAAAAGAATATTTGTCATAAAAGAATATTTGTTTTAAAAGCCATATAAGGATCAATATTTACTTGCTGTTTATAGATAACATTACACGGATCGTTAAATCTTTATTGCATCCATGTAAAAAAATCTCATATTTTCATTTTAATGTTAAAAAATGTTTCCTAATTTGAATTTGACCATTAGTTTTCAATATTGAATACAATTAGCAAAAATCGTAATACTTAGGTAAGCCATATTGGATACAATCATTTTATATACAATTTATATTTTAACCAACGAAAGATCAATTCAATTAACTTCTTCTTAACTTCAAAAATTTTAGAGTGAGAATTTAATTTTAATTGTCCAATTTCAATTGCATTTTTTCATTAAATAATTTGAGAAGAGATCGTTTGTCGTAAAAGAATTATATATCATTAGATATCAGCCTGTAATCCAGTTATGTCTTATACAAAGCATCTTATGACAGAGAGCTAAGGCATCATTTAGCGTCTCTTCAGAATTTTCGACGCGGGAAGGAGAAGCAATCGAAAGGAAAATTCTTCTACCGACGAAAAAATTGGATATCAAGCGAGAATGACAATACCGAAGTTGCGAGTACAAGAAAATCCAGCAATCTCTTGGACCGTGTGCTTTCTATCAACGGCGCACGCAAACGCGATGGAAAGACGAACAGGAACGTCAATGTCGACGAAGGCACGGCACAATTGCGGAGATTGTTAAGGATGAATCTTCGTATCACCATGTGGGACCTGGATAGCACTACCTTCGCCGCGCAACTCACGTCGATCGATCGTGATCTCTTTGTTCGCATTCCCACGACCGAGATTGAGGCGCTGATCTACCAGAGATCATCGCGCAACGCACCGAATTTGGGTGCGTGGATCGCCTTCAGCCACCGGATCGCCTGTCTGACCGTTAGCGAGATTCTCGCGATTAAGCAGCTCGACATGAGGACTAGGATCATGACGAGATTTATCAATGCCGCTGACAAGTGTCTTGCGCTCGGCAATTTTCAGTCCTGCAGATCCATCCTGGCTGGTCTACAGGCTCCACCGATTTATAGGCTTCGGAGAAGCTGGTCGTATCTGAGAACTCATCACGCCAGCAGGTTTCCTTTCGTTTAAGATCTATTAGAATTTCCTAATTAAATATCAAAGAAAAAAATAATTCCTTTTGATATTTAATTAACAACATTTATCGTAAATCTTTCTTATGAATAAGTTTATCATATATTTTTAATGCACAGTCAAAACATTCTGTTAAATTTAACACATTTTACGTGTCCTCATTCAAATTTAACATAAGATAAATATGTTACGAAGTAATATAAATTATATAAAAATTAACACAAAAAATGTAACATTGACACAATTTGCGTAAGCACATTTCTTTAGTAAAATTTACATTTATAATATTTTGAAACATTTTATTCATTTATCTTAGAATTTATGTTTTAGAATAAATTATTTTTATGTTATTTGTTCACTTACGCATAGATTGTATTATTTTGACATAAAAAAATATTGGATATTAATTTAATACAAGATATTCAAATAACGGAGTCACGTTAAATAAATATTTGATATGTTAAAAATTCAACATAAAAATTTCAACAAGAATTGTTTTAACACAAATACAAAATGTTTTTTTTATTGTACACACGAATAAATTAATAAATTAATAAATAAAACCTGAGAAATACACTTTCCGATTCTTCCTTTGTTAATTACTCTATTTCAAAAAAACAAAAAATGTTTTAGTACCGACAATCATATATGTTTTAGATACGCGACAATGGAGAGGCTGTCCAAGATTTATAAAAGCCCACGATGTTCAAAGTATCGAAAAGTCTGGACCGTAGCAAAACGTAATCCACCTTGTATGCCATACGTTGGTCATTTTCTGATTAAGGTTCTGGGATTAAATAGCCTGAAAGAAATTCAAACGAATTTTGCACCGTTTTTCACAAAGAAACAATTAACCGCACGAATTCCTGGGACTTCAGAGTCTTTGTCTATTAATAATAACTTCAACGATCATCATTCAAGAGATGACAAGAATCTAATAGAATCCAAGCAATCTTTAGCTAGGCGCATTTTTACAGCGACACTTACCAAGATGAAATTCACGACCCACCAGAACGTCACTGATGAAACTAAGGGCGATGTCTGGACGAGCGGGCAGCGATATCTTGCACGCAGGTTTTTTAATCGTTGGCGCGTATTTACATTGGAGATGAAAGTACGCTCGCAAAATAAGAGTAAATTGAAAAATGCAGACTTGAGGAGAAGACGCGTTATCGACAACGCAGCCTGGCTGACAGACTGCCAGAGATTCGCGTTGGGCTACAATTTTCCATTAAACTCTTTTGCGTGCGAATATCTTCTGAAGGCGCGTTACAGAGAGGACCGCGAAAACTTCTTCATCAGTCTCATGCTGGAACCGCCGAGGACAACTTGAATCTGCATTGCAAATCAGGATTACATTATCGACGATTGATGTGCAATCGCCAATTTTAATTATTATCATGCATTCATCTCGACAAAGAATTGTAATTATTTTATTATTTCGAGCGCAACAAAACAGATAAAATATCGATATATTAGCAAAGTGCGCTGATTGTTTATCCGTAAAATATTCTCTTTAAGACAATGATGACATACTGGAATGTTCAGTTATTTACGATTTATACAGAAATATTTTTACTCAATGAAGTATCATCTACACGCTTTGTACGATTATTATTGCTATAAACTTTAATAATACTTTAATAAATAAAGTTTCGGCTATTATATCTCCAAATATTAGATAATGAGTACTAATTGATATTCTACTGTATACTTCTACTTAATTTGTTATAATTTTTTGTCTGGGAAAAAATTAAGACAATTTCTTTATCATCGTTTTATTCCGAACATAGTATATACAATTGTTATTTTACACATATTATATGTGTGTATATTATACATATATAAATATATATGTATAATATACACTTACATATATTATCTATTAATAATATATTATCTATTAAATTTCTCAGTCATAAACTTAAAAAAAGAGTGTGATGGTCGGAAAAGTGAATCTCTGAACTCCCTGAATAGATATCAGATTCTGACTAGATAACAATGTAGTTTCGTGTATGTACAATTGAAAATGAAATATCTACGTTATCGATTTAAAAGAATAAGAATAATGTAATATACATATAATAACGGACAAAGGGAACAGTCTTTTTCTGGCACAAAATCGAACGTAATCCTCCATCGATCGTGTCGCAATCATCGAAACCAATCTTCGAAATGTACAAATTCTCTTTTATATATATATATTATATATATATATATATATATATATATATAAAATAGAGATATTCGTAATTCCAGAAAGATCCCGCTCAAATGCGCCCCCAGGATAATTATCTCGCATGACAAATCTATTTACGTATAAAACAAATATATATATATATATATATATATATATATATATATATATATATATATTTTATATATATTTAT
>Ga0157364_1003657_pt1 | contig 14994 bp, 7 predicted proteins | sample AttsexASBM2_FD_111476 | JGI IMG/M metagenome (GOLD analysis project Ga0157364, IMG submission 111476) | Fungus gardens microbial communities from leaf cutter ant in Ribeirão Preto, State of São Paulo, Brazil - Atta sexdens ASBM2 | ecosystem: Host-associated > Fungi > Mycelium > Unclassified ... | reverse complement strand
ACACACACACACACACACACACACACACACACACACACACACACACACACACACACACACTCTATATATATATATATATATATATATATGTATAATTCGAGTATTAGAATATTTGTCAATGAGAAAGAGAGAGAGAGAAAGAGAGAAAGATTTTAATATTAGATATGTATATGTATAATGTGTATATATATATATATATATATATATATGTATAATATTAAAATTTCTCTCTCTCTCTCTCTCTCTCTCTCTCTCTCTCTCTCCAGTTTATGTATTGACAAATATTCTAATATGTAATATTCATTTTATTTAAGGTTAGTTACATTAAATTTTTAGGAATAATAAAAATAACTTTTTAACAAATTAATTGTAACATAGTTATTACGCTACAATTATCTTAGCGCCGAGACACTATCGTGAGATTGCCTCCAAGTAAATTAATATAAGTGATTGTTTCGGATATCGTATTTGTTCAAAAGTTACGTATAAATAGGTTTTAATATGATTAATGAAAAAGAAACTCATTTTAAGAAGATATACATAGGATAATTTCGATATACGATTATATGTCGCACGTAAAAAACTTAATTTATTAAGTATTATTTACTATGTTTAAGGTAAACTGTATCAAAAACTTTGTACTGTCTACCTCTATGAAAGAAATATTATCCGAATATTTATTTTTCCTATTAAAGAAATAACTATTTTATACCCTTGTATTTTTTGTATATCTCATAGGGGTGAGATATGTGGCTACTTATAGGGGCAGAAGAAAAGGAAGGGAGGGTGGGGATATGTATGGGTCATGAAAAATTTACAAATAATACTTATAAATAAGACGTAAAATAACACAATAATTTATAAAATATGTTTACAAAGTTTTATTAAGGAATAAGAATGACAAATGAGATATATGAAATAATAGATAATAATTACAATCTTTCTACATTACAAGTGTTAATACATGAGGTATATATTTTATATAATGCGTTTATTGCATTTAGTGCACTGAATCCAATCTGCGTACTCTCTTTTCATCGACCTTTCCTAAAAAGTTTCTTCGAATATTTTCACACATTTCCAAAAGAAAACAAACAGAATTATTGTAAACATCATAGGAAATGTGAAATTGTCCTTTCAAATCCATTCAAATGTATAATAATTGGCTATTTTATGTAAGCTACTTTATATAAGCGCTCAAACGCCGATACGTGTCTCATCGGGTAGCTCCGAATGAATAAGGCAGATTATAGAAATAAATAGAGCCGTCGAGCGAGTCTTGAAAGCGTGCCAGCGGCAGGACGAGTCGTATTCGCGATCAGAGGGAGTGAGCGGAAGAACTAGGGAAGTGCGCAGATCGAGTGCAGGCACCACGCGCGTGGGCGAAGGATCGAATGTCATACAAATCGCCGGTAACCTAAGCCAAAACCAGCTCAGTTCGCGCGCGAGCTGTCCTGGACACTCGGGTCATCAATAACCAGTCTCTGCGCCGCTATCGGCGATCGAGCGATCTTAAACAAACGAGCGATAGAGGGTGTCGGAGAATAATAAGGTGAAGAACCTCACGGTGCAAGAGATCGTTCGATCGACAGTACAGTTACACGATTTTTTATCATCTCCAGCAGTGATCGAAACAAATAATAGATGAAAAATTTATATATTTATAATAAAAATATAAAAATTAGTTATAAACAGCTTCATTATTAAATGAAAATGAATAATCGCTTCTGCCAATCCTGTGATTGAGCAGTTGGCTTTCAAGGCAATCGCAACTTTCTTGAATTGAGCGAAAAATCAGTAATTCTAATGAAAGAGGTCACGCTCCTTGGTGCTTAGCACTAAATTCAGTTTTTGAACAACGATTTAATAATTTCAGCATCGTAATAATTCATAGAGCTGTTGAGAGCAAGAATATTTGCGTCATTAATGATAAAATTGTATCGCATTTGTAAAATCATAAATTTGACGGGTTTTAATCCCATCTTCAATCTTTGTTTCAAAAATGACAAACATCGGCGCGTAATTTGTTTAAACTGGAAATTGTAAAAATTCACAAAAATATTATTTAATATTATAACACCCTCTTTGAATCGAATATGACTCTCTTCACTCATTCGTGTGTTTAACTCTATGTTACACTTATGTCCGTTTCCATTCAAAAATTAACTTTAATTCAAAAGATTAACTTTAATTCGGTTCAATTTACTCTTTATTTATATTTATTTTTTATTTTTTAAGACAGATCTAAAAATTGGAAGAAGATAAAAAGTAAATTAAACGAAATTAAAATTAATCTACGTTGGAGGAAACAGAATTAATTAACATTGTTAATTTGAAGTTAGTACAGTAATGAGATTGATTTGCCTCTTGTAAATATATGTTCTGATAAATATTTGATATCAGCCATACAGGATTGAAAATATTGAGAAATTGACTATGCAAGTCTAGAAAAGATGATTCAGCAAGTTGTAACACCTAATTGCGGCTGCAATAAAAGTCGGAGTGAACGTCAAACTTCGGATTAAGATTTCTATTGTCTGCCAGACTATTTTTATTTCTGAAGTATCGAAAGTATCGAGAGAGAAAGCTCTTTTGAAATTATTGACATTCCTCAAATGATATTTCGAGTAACGACGAAGAACGGGCGAGCAAACTGTCTGTGATGTAATCAGGTTTACGCGCGCTCTAGAAAGTCGCAGAATTTTATCGCCGGCCAGAGAAGAGATTGGCAGTGAGAGTGACTCGACCTATAATATACATCAGCGACTGATTGTGGATCCTCATGTGGGCGCAGGGGGCCGCTCGCGATGAAAAGGCTTAAATTGGCATGTCATCGATTGAAGAACAATCCAAGACGGCGGAATTCGATGTCTTTCTTTCCTATTAATCCAGCAGACGTTGCGAAACGGCTCGACGGGGTAAGTAAGAGGATATTTCGCCGTGGCCGAGTCGCTGTCGGCGGCGAAGGCATCGCGTACGCTATGAGGCCAGTCAGGTGTGACGGCGCATACTAACGCGAGGGCATAGGCTAACAACTACTGCCTCTTGTAATTGTTCTTCGAGATCGAACGAATCACGACGGATACACTGCCACCGCCAATCTTTTTGATGAAAACAACAAAGAGATTGGTAAAAAGTTTTCTAAATTTGTTAAATTTGTAAATCAAACATCTTTGTTTGAAAATTTTGTTCGAAATTAATAGGAAATAGATTTCTGATTTTATCAATAATAGTGATGAAGAGAAAGAAATTTAGCTTATATTAAATTCAGCTTATAAAATCAAGAAAGAACAAGCGACTTACAGATTTACTTAGCCTCACATTCATATCTTGTGCTTATTGATCAACTGAAAATCAGTCATATATTATCAAAATACTATTATCTAAACTTAAATCTACTTGCTTTTCTTATTTTACATGTCATAGCTTTTTTATTCTATTTATTACGCTAATCTATATTAATATTAAAAAAATGTTACATGCCTAAATCCTATTTTCTTATCCTCTTAATGTTATGATGATGGAAATAGTAGAATTTCAGTGATTTGTACATGATCTTAAATATATAAGTCAGAGCATAGACAAGATTCCTGATGCAAACACGTAAGCTTATTAAAGATTAAAATTGCAAAACGCAAATCGCGCATTCTCGTATATGAAATTACAATTGGAAAATTACGCGAACGGGCGTTTGGCGAAGGACAAACACGCGCGGCTACCGACTTCAGACCGGCTTCTCACCGGCTAGGGTCGAAACTAACTGGGAGTCGGCGGAATCGAACGTGCTAACATGGGGTTTCCATTATCCGATTCCGCGAGAGAGCACGCAGGGGCAACGTTACAACGGTGAGAGGGCTGCTGCTAGCTAAGTCGGCTCGAAACCGAGTCAGGATTGCCGGCGACTCGGTGACCTCTGTTAGGCGAGATTACAGGCCGGGACAGCACCTCATCTGCCTGAGGTCATAAGTCCCGTACCTGCCCGGAAACGCATTTTCCTACCGCGTATCGCCTACCGGGACTCCTGTCCCTCGTCTCGCGTTTGCGTGTACTCGAGGAAATATATCGCCCGCGCATTACCTGCCGTATTGCGAGATATTAGTTTGCGAGCTAGTTACGACTCCGGCGCCAGGCATCTACGAAATCTCTGACGTAACGACGTTCGCCAGCGCAGCGCACCGTTACGCGGATTAAGCGACGGGGAGGACTTAACGAGAATCACGAAGGAACACTTCCCGCCGCTGCCGCCACTTTTAAAAGTCGTCCGCCGACTGATTGTTCCGTTCCTTCACCGTCATTAATCCTCATGACGTGCGCGTCGGCTCTACCTGAGAATACGTGACTGAATATACCGTGCATCGCCTGCTGAAGCAAGGGTGGCTTACGCAAAAATTTGCTCGCCATAATTGGCGATGGATCAGTGAACACTGATGCGGCTGTTACCAGTAAAGTGTAAGAGTCAATTACAAACTGCGATAATGTAATTAGTGCTTCGGAGCGTCAAAATTAATATATGATACGGAATTATAAAGTAAATTATTATACATATTATAGGAAGTATTAAGCTTATTTTGTATCTATAATGCTTGAACAATATTGGACATATTAGGAATTTGATCATTTTAACTTTCTGTATCTCTAAAGCTATGCTCACTTAAATTTTTTTAAAATTAAATGTCCCACCATGTAGCAACGTTTGGCATAAGTATATGTAGTTTAATTTGAAATTGGAGGGCTGCAAAATGAAATAAATTTGAGATCATTCTTTATTATTATTATTATTTCCATATGGAATAGCATGAATGTCATCAGTTATATAAGTGGATAAATATATCTCCATCTCTTTATTTAACAATAAATGCAAGAAGCATCGAGAAAATGCTTAAGAAAAGCCGAACTATCGCAGAGCTCGTTTCTTTGGCACGAGGCGGCACTTACCTAATAGTTGCCATTATTCCTATGTTGCAGTGGACAGTTAACCCCCCTGGGCCATGGGGCGTTACAACGCTATCGGGACATTTCTCACCATTCGCGGAAACAATATCGGCATTACGTGAAGAGAACATAATTTCGCGCCCGGCGTTGAGCGTGATGTACGACCGAGGCCACGCACGGTGGTATATTGAGCCATTAAAGTGTACGCGAGAGCATAGCTCGTCAGAATAATGAACAGACAACACTCAGGGTATTGCGTTAGGCTAGGCATTATTACTAATAATAATCGACATCTGCATGTGCAAAACGAAAAAGTTGAATTATATGAAGGCTAATATATACATGCCATCGTCAAACTCGAAGAAATAGCGAAAACACAGTTGTTAGAAAACAATTGGAAAAGGGTAAAAGGCATCATTTATGTTTTTTTACTTGATTGGTTCTACATAATATGTAATATACATATGTTATGTATACTGAGAAAAAGTCTGGTAATAGTTATCAAATGTATAAGTGTTATAATTTCAATCAAATATTTTGTTGTTTGAAAACCAAAAATAATTTTGCTTTTCTAAATATCTAATAAGTAATTATTATCAAACACAATAATATGTATAACCAACAGTTTGGTAATAATTATTAAATTATTTAGAAAAGTAAAATTGTATTCGATTATATTAACCGAACATTTGATTGAAATTATATCACATTTTGTAATTATTACTAGACTATTTTTTTCAGTGTACAACGAATCATTCGGTATTTCGACGTTGTTTCGAACATTACCGCTTTCAATTGAATGACAATCAATAATCTCCTTGGAAGACGTTGGAGCGCAGGTGACGGGGTGGCAAGTGATTCGGTTATGTTCAAGGACAGGAATTGGGGCCCTTTGACAATGTGTAACGGAGCGTAGAAAAGTACGTTACACGGCGAAGGAACCCCCTGGATCCGGGAGTAAGAAGTCACGTGGGAACGGGGGTTAATTAAGACTGGATGGTGGCATATACTTCTCCGCAGCCGGGCACAAATCACGACACTTGACTATTGTTGGTGCGGCTTTTTACTACCACCGCTCTTTTCTACTGGCCACCAAGAGCGAGACGAAGGGAATCGACATTCGCGACCGTTAAGATGTTATCGTGTCTCTGTACGATCTGGAACATTATGCACGCCAGGGGTAGTTCCTCGTTTCGCGAGCGAGGGGCGCGCGGTCTTTTTGTCGTGACACATTTGTCGCTTTGTGCGCTTTGCTTCTAAATCTTTGTGGCTTAATCTGGACTATCGAATTACGTATTGTTGCGCGACTTGTCGCTCACGTCGTTATTCCGCATAAATATACCCGATTAAAATTAATATATACACGTTCAAGATGCACAGTTTAAGTCAGTTATCTTGTTTATCTCTTTTTAATGTAATGTTAAAATGTTCAATACGGTACTAAAAATAATATTTTTTTCATGTTTAATGTCAGAAAAAGATGACTTTTTATTTTACTTAAATTCTTATTCTCGATATCGTATTATTTTTTCAGTCATGATTATATTTTCGGAAAGAGGTATAGCATTTATTAATAGATGTAATAATTTTTTATATAATGTATCCATCGCTTTTATATAATATATAAAAAAATCATTCATCACGCGCTTTCGTTCCCAAATTTTGCCAGATGGTTGAATCATCACCGGAACAAAATCAAGATGCACCTCAGAGTACCAATTAGATGGCCGTTGACGTTCCGTTTCTTGGCAGAAGGGCTCGCGAACCACTTGTCCGATAGTGTTCCCGTTTTCCGTCCCTTTGATTCGCCGTGCAGAAAAATACCACTCCGCGCGACCACCCCAGAATCCTCGAGCTCTAATCGCGATCTACGCGCTCACGTCCCGAACACGAAAATAATGAACCCGCATTAGGGGTTGCAGAGCTCGTGAATCGACATGGATGAAAAGGTACAAACGAGGGGGAAGGGACGGTCGGCTCATTGTGCGCGAGTCAAGTGGCGAGGTCTCGAAAAAGGAACCGGCATCAGCTTTTTCGCAACGAACGTCTCGGCGGCCTGTCGGAGTCGATCCTTGCACACTTGATGTCCCCCGAGTAAATAGGGAAGGATTAGTGGACGTTGAGACGCGATGACGACTTTATTCGCATGTTACAGCCGCCGCCGGTGGTACAGCAGCGTCAAGCAAATTTACGAGCAACGAACAAAACTTTGTTCGTGGATAATGGGCTCCTCCTTGCAGGACAAAGACACGCTCGTACAGCCGAATTATGTTTGCACCTGAATAGCATTTCTGAGTTCTGCATAATAAGCGTCAACAAGTATTTTCATTTGTACGAATAAAAATATTAATCATTTATTCTTTATTCTTTGTTACTCACGCACACTATATATATTATATATATTTAAAAGATAAAGGTTTATTTTTTAAGTATTAAATTAAAAAATAAATATTTGTAATAGTATGTATTGTCTCACTTTGAATAGTCCGTCAATAATTTGTATTTAATTCGAATGACTTTAATCACATTAAAGACCGAAACATTTGATTTGATTTATTGACTTTATTGGTATGGCTCGAATAGCTTATGTTTTAAATTATTTTAAGAAATATTGGCTCGTATAAAAAAGTTATTGAATTAAACATCGACTTTGTATAAATTCATTTACATAAAATTTTAAGTCAGTAATATTCTTGTTATTATATGCATTATACTTATTACTTATTATGCTAAATAATGTATAGCGACACAATTATTGCTTAAAACGAAGTATAAAGGAAGCCTTGAAACAGCATCGAAAGATCGCAGGTAGAACAGTAATAAACATTCATATATGCCGACGTGTATCCGGGCGTGACCTCACCCACGTGATAGCGCGAACCTGTCGTCTGCTCGAGAAGGAGAGAAGGAAGAAGAGGAAGAAGAAAAAGAAGAAGAAGCAATTCCGACAAAAGCGGCGCAGCGCCATTCATCCTACAGGAGACTTTTTCATATGTTAAACGTCTTGTGTCCTGTGAAAAGGACTGTGGAGATTCGTATGAGTGAGGCGTGATACTGAATCAAACGTCTCGTAATAAAGGATGCTGCCGTTTCAAAGGACCGTGGGATCATTTTTGTGTTTAGCCCCTGGTCGTTCTCGCGCGTGACGCAGAAGACAAGAAAATTCGAAAGAGTTATTTTTAAGCATTTCTCTGTATCGTGTAGATTGTAATATTACACAAAGATCGAAAAGTACCGTAAAATTAAGACGTATAATTTGACCTATATATACGTCAGATCCAATAATATCGGATTTCTCAGTCACAAATGGCATGTACAAAAGATGTCAACATTCCGCGGCTTGCTTGTGAAAGTTCCTCCTACAGACATACCGTACACTTTCCAATGCATCGACTACTCATGATTGCGCGTCTCAAAGGTTCATCCGATCCCCTTGGTAGGGGATCCCAGACGAGGAGTGCAGCGACCACAGTGCATTTTTTAGCTTGAAAAGGTACAAAAGACTCACTCACGGAGTTTGGTGTTCAAGTAACTTAACCCACACTTGGTATAAAGCGCGCGCTGACCTCCGTACGCCGACCTGAAAACAGGGATCCGGGCGTATCTGGTGTACCGTCGTGTACCGCGAGCACGGGAACCCAAGAAGCTTCCTCCTTGCGGTAAGGATGCCTCTCTCGCTTAGTTTAACACAGCGGTAGCTATGAAAAAGTGGCAGCGGCTTCCTCAAAGGACTCGCGTGCAAATAGACAACGCAGCCTCAGTGAAGACAATGCAACCTGAAACGGATAGTACCGCGAGGGAGAGTTCAAGACGTTCTAAAACGATAGAACACGAAAAAAAGCGACGGAAGATGCGCGTTCCTAGTAAGGAGCCTCCACCTTAATCATACTTGGATTGATTCGCCCGAAATAATCCACTCACTCGACCAAACTGTTTCTTTCATCGATTTTCGCTCGCTTTTGTGGTAAACCAACGAAGCCAGTTTGCGGGTAGGTTTCGTGGAGATTCTCTTTATGTTGTTCTAGCGCTATCGCTTCGCATCTTTCTAAGGAAAGACATGTAAGATTTAAATGCAAAGTATAGTGCACGAGTAAATTACGTGAAATCAACATTAGTATCTCGACTATTTCCTTATTCTGTAACTCTTAAGGACAGTGTCGGTATCATTATATTACCATTAAGAATTACAGAATAAGAGCCTTAGATAAAACACTAAATATTATAGTAAATTCGATTGGATGCATTGAGCACATTAAAGTCGTTATATTGATTTAATCAGAATGTAAAAATGAAATGCAAATATTTCGAATTATAAAATACATATTTTATCTAATAGTACAATAAAGTGTATTCAGGCGCTACTATTTTCACAAAAATTGACCTTTCTCCCAATTTCGGGAATTCACAAATATAACTTGCAAATGTTTAATAAATCTTTGTACAGTTAATATCGTAGAGATAAAGTTAAATGCTTATGTGCTCGAAAGATCCACGAAAGCTCCCAAGCAGTCTCACGTCGATCGTGAATCCTCGCCCGCGGCAATCGTCAATCACGCTGCTTTTACGCTCGCACGGACACGCATACACGAGTGCGTGATCGGACGCGCAGGTGGAGAGGCTGGTGCCGGAGCGCGTTCGCTGGCGGAACAGGTTAATCTCCAGGATTCCAGCAATCAAAGTGCCATCGCCGTTTACGGCCATAGCGCGAGATTTACAGGTAATGCGCGTCGTAAGGTAGATTATACACAGTTGCGGTTTCGTACCAGCGGCACATAAACGACCGATTAATCCGAAAATACTGTCTTGGCCCGAGGATCTTGCCACCCTACTCTTACCGCCGTGCTACCATCGGCGAATACCACTCGTCCTATCCGATCTTCCTCTTCCTTCTCCTTCCCCCGGCAGTTGACAGATGACGGCCCTCCGCTCCCGGTGGAGTTCGTTCTGAGAATAATTAAGCGAAACTTTAGTGGTCAATATTCTATGGCTGTTTATTCGACCGATAAAGCACGTGATGTACAGGCGCCGAAAAAAAAGATGCTAATTGTAATGTCCACGCTGCTAATGCGCACGCGAGAGCTGCGGATGACGAAGAGGCCGCGTGCGAGCCACCCCGTGGAGGCCGTTGGTCGTTCACGCAAAACGATTCGTGACTTCTAAACGCATCGCAAAGAGAGTAAACTGTAGCCAGCCGCTGCGATGTAAGACATCCGGCTGTCATTATCAAACTCAGACAGCTTGTTAAGAGTCGCGATGGAATTTCGCATACCAATGAAACAGATAGGAGTGCGCACGAAGTAAATTCTTACTACAAAATATCGAAATATTTATATTAGAAAATGTCGAAATATTTATGCTACTCTCCCGATGAAGAAAATATCTATTAATATTTTTCAATATTTTTCAATAGATTCACGTTACAAGAATATATGTATAAATCGACATTTGCTCATCGAGTGTTTCTCGACACACTTGAATACCCGCTACTTTCTACTGCAACGATCGCAATTCGTGTCAATCGGTACACGATATTATCGGCGCACGTAGCTTCCCTGGGGTGCGGTTCTTCAATTAGCACACGCGCGTTACGTGGAATAATAATCGGACTGCATGGAGAAGGAACGGCGGCGTGTATCTCCTTCACCTTCCGGAGAACCTCATTAACCCAAAGCCGCTCAGCCGGTCTTAACCCCGTTCTCCGCGAAGTCTGCTAGCAGGTCGTGCGCGATAAGCTAATCCGAAAAATTAATTCCTTTCTGTAGGGTGCCAGGTGTCGAACCGACTGTCGGCTCACGGCCGCGTGTGTGTGCGTGTGCGTGTGCGCGTGGACAAGAAAGAAGGACCGTGGCCTGTCCACGTAATTAAAACAAGCGTGACGAGGCCTAAACGCTTCCGGTGCCCGGACGCCGTGTACACGGGGGACCTCGAGCCGGAAGCTGGATAAAAAGTACCCAATGAGAATGCGGCATGGTGGATATTATCCCCGTGTGCACGAGGGATACAGGTCGATAACCTTCATACCATAGAACCTAGAAGTGTTTAGTCGGCGATCGCTGTATGCAGTAGATTATTTAGAGTCTTTCATATTATCAGATAACTTGTTTCTTAAATAAACATTGAATAATTAAATGCAATGAACACTAGAGCCGGTGATGCTATTTTGACGATAATCATTTCAATTCTTCCTATTTTTTCTATTAATATTCAATACAAAACATGTAAATATAATACAAGTAATTTTAATGAATAATGTCAAATAATATCAAATAAGATAGGTTTCTCTAAGTGAGGTTAAGAAATTAAAATTACCGAATTGACATCTTCGACAATTATAGCAGGATATCATCGATGATTCTAATGTTAAAACGTTAGCTATTCACATATCATGAAATTAGAAAATTTGTATTGTGCCATTATCTTCATGTTGTACAATTCAATTCATAGGTTAAGTATTCGACGATACCAAGATTAGATGAATCACGCAATCGTCAAAACATAAGCTAAGGGAAACCGTAAAAAATCTCGCGGTATGCGAATGATGGAAAAATTATTTTTACGCTTCGCTCACTCTCGCCAGCATGGCAAGTGGTTAAATCAACATTGATAACTAGCGCGTAGAAGCAATGGAAGCGATCGATTAGAATGAAATTGCGCGTTCGTATCGCGCGGAGGTCACACTAAGAAGACTGCGATGGAGATGGAGATCTTGAGAACGGTGAGTTCACAGGCAGTCCTATTATACTCCTTAACGGCAATCATCGGCAATTGTCTTCATGTCAAGCCATATCAAGAGAGGCAACCTCCGCGTATTCAGATTTTACTAGCCCGGGCCCTGAAGACGCCATGCGGCGTTCTCGTGTCTCCTCGTGTCATCCTCAACGAGCCTTCACACAATGATAGCATTATCGTGTCATGAACGTGCCTCGCTCATCTTCCGAAGAAAGTAATGAAGCAGTGCGATAGTGATGTAAACAGCGGGAAATCGGTGACTTGTGGTGACTCAAATCAAATTTCTCAATATGAACATATATATGAACACGCGAATTTAAAATTAATAAGATTAGCAATGTCTGTGAAATAATTCCGAGTTAAAAGATTAAATGCGATTTACTTGTAAATAACTTAAGAAATAGTAACGGGGATGGAAAACCCGATATACGGACTATCTCAAATCGCTATCCTTGAACACGATATAATTTCTTATTAGCACACCTTCAAGTCACGTTCCTAATCTTTTACGGAGGAAAATAAATTAAGCGGGTAGTAAAGTAAAACAATCTATCAACAAGGAGATAATTCAATATTAACTCAGCGATTCTAAAGCAACTCGTGGGGAAAATTCTACGGGGATTTCTCGAGAACATCTGCGCGCGAGCGAGCGCGAACGTGTTTTCAGGTAAGGATCGATTCTGCTCAGCAGGGACACAAGTATACTAGATATATAAGAGATACTCGAAATGTGCCATGCGACGTTGCACGCTCGATTACGAATGTCGCATATGCCGCTTACAGCTCGTTTTTATTCCTTGGACCGGACGTCCGTGGGAAGTGCAGGTTGCACCTTCAGAGGGGGATGAAAGGGCTTGTGGGGCCCGACGGATGCAGCTTGGGCCTGGTAACAGGTCTCGCACGACTTGGGCCAAGCCTCCCCGCACAGGATTTCACCTTTCATGTACCTATACTCGTACGTATGCTTCGGGTACCGCGGTCTTTCCCGCGTACAGGTGAGCGCCGATTATTCCTCTGGGTCGTGCGAAAGCGATTTCGTTGTTGTTGTCGTAACATCGAACAGGCAGCGCGCAGTTTCTTCCCGAGTAGAATAGATCGTTATGCTCCGCGAAATTTCTAATTACAGTACTCGACAGTCATAAGTTGCTTCTTATTCGTTACCATTATTGTACGTAACGCTCGGAATAAATCGATGAGTTACGCCACGTTTCGTAAAATTATATATGCTCGTCTCAAAAAAAATGTTTGCGATACAACGAACTTCTCTGTTGTCCTGTCGACAGTGGAGACGTAATATATACTCGACCTCCGATACAAGGAAGCTTGTTTTGAAGATTTTTGTTGTAATGTGAATAATAATTGAATAATAATAATTCTGAGACTCGGTTGTTGGAATTTGACTGGGAAAACTTAATTTCTATAGATGAAACTTAATATCTTCTTGAATACGTAAGTAAATTACTAGATTTTTATAAGATTTTTATGTGGGGCAACTTGTATCTGATAGAGATAATAATGAATATAGCAAAAATCATATCCGAGAAGTTTAGATTAATTTATTTAAATATTTTAACTTTTTTATATTTATATAGTCCTGTATAAAATTCCTTAATAATATATATTTATTTAATTATTATAATGAATTTATATTGCAAGTACCTACATATTACACAGATGAACTATCAGAAGCAGTCATGTACGCGATAATGAGATTATTTCGCAGTCTATTTTTCAAACGGAATGAACAGCCTTGAGGAAATGAGGGTAGCCAGCATTACGTAAAGGGTTAATAACACTCGTAATCAGTCAGCTAAAGAGGGCATTACCAGAGCTGAATACAGTTTCTTCTCTTAGAATCCCTACAGAATCTTAATATAACAATATACACGCTGCATATTATGGCAGGACGTGATTATATGCCGCGCAAAAACGTAACAAGGTATACGATTACCAACATTGGCGTGGAAATCAGTGGATTGCTTTCATATGACATGATAATATCAACGATTCTCACATTTGATTTATAGATAACACGAAATTCTAATTTTTATAACGAAATATTAAATAAATTAGTTATATAAATTATTTGTTATATTTTTATTAACAATTCATTTCTCAGTGAGAGCAATATAATTGTAAACCCCGATTAAAAGAAATGGGAAAATCTTTGCGATGCAGATGAGGAGTTTGATACTTTCTCTGCTCTACTCACTTCTCTTTGGAAAATCTTAGTGTGGAAGAATATGCATAAAGAGGTCATAGGAAATGCATCCGAGAATTCGAAGCAGCGTGATCCTTATAATGGATCCATGGGGATGCATTTCCCATGAAATGACCGCAAGGTGGTCCATCGGGTTTCTCAGCTCTCTGCGCCGGGATCTCCATCGACACTAGGCTCCCATGGAGTCCCATAGACCCGTACACCTGCCCGCGCGATCACCGCTCCGCTAGAAACTCTCTCTCTCTCTCTTTCTCCTTCTCACTTGCTCCCTCGCGTTCTCTTTGCTTCCTTTCAGCATCCGCGCGGCAATCCTTGCCTGCAGTTAATCTGAATCCATCAAACGAAAAAAATCACGGTGGTGAAGAGAAAAAGCGAGGTAGTTTGACCCGCGAGACCGAGAGATCGATAACGGTCGCTAATTAATTCGTGTTTCTAGCACGATAATTGGAGTACCTATCCGTCGATCGGATCCTTTTCCACTTTCCCACGTAATGCATCGTGCCACCATCACCATCACATGTTGCGCTTACGATGATATTCTCGGTGTATCCCGGACGCCGCCGCCGCCGCCGTTGAATGTCCCATCTACGGCCTCGCGAGCGGTATAGTGCGCCGCGCTGTGCTCGATCCTTTCTCACGTGTCACCGACGCAGTAAATTTCATTCCTCGTGCGCCCGCTCGCGTTCATCTCATGTGAAACTCTGCGATTACCGCCGTGGGTGCATCGCTCCTTGCATTCGAGCCGCATCCGTCGCCGAGTATACCCGGCTATGTATTCCACGTGGATCACGATCTGCGTGCGCGAACCGACCAAAGACATACGCGGTGATAGCGGCTGATCCACGCCCCACTTTCAGGCCCACCTACGTCGACAATCATTGTCATGTATGTATCTCCACTAAAGTGCCATGTCGGATTCTACCAAGATTTCCCTCGCGATCCATAAATGTTCTTCCATATGTTTGACGTGTAACTAATTTGCTTGAAACGTTGTAATATTAACCTCTCGTTTCTTTCATGTATGTAATAGATTAATTTATATATTATTTTAATTTAAAAAAATGATAATTATTTGTATTTTGTAATTTATATTTGCTCTATAATTGTAATTT
>Ga0157364_1003656_pt1 | contig 14996 bp, 22 predicted proteins | sample AttsexASBM2_FD_111476 | JGI IMG/M metagenome (GOLD analysis project Ga0157364, IMG submission 111476) | Fungus gardens microbial communities from leaf cutter ant in Ribeirão Preto, State of São Paulo, Brazil - Atta sexdens ASBM2 | ecosystem: Host-associated > Fungi > Mycelium > Unclassified ... | reverse complement strand
ACAATGAAAATCAAGTATTTATAAAAAACAATTGGATTTGTAGTTTACAAGAAGTAGTAATAGAAGAACCTAAAGTAGATATAATAGAAAAAAGCTAGGAGTAAGGATGAGGAAGTAGTTAGAATAGTAGAGGAGATGAAGAAGGCGAAAGTAAAGAAACTAAGGGGAGAGGAGTGGAAGATAGAAGGGGACCTGGTGCTAAAAGAAGTGGAGCTAAGAGCAGAAATAATCTGGTTACATCATGATATGCCGGTAGCATGACATGGAGGGCAATGAAAGACGGTAGAATTGGTGACAAGGAACTATTGGTGGCCAGAGATAACAAGAGATGTAGGAAGATACATGGAAGGATGTGATTTGTGCCAGAGAATGAAGAATAGGACAGAAGAAGTAGCAGGGAAGTCAAAGCTAAGTGAGGTACCAGAGAAACCATGGTCACATTTAACAGTGGATTTCATCACAAAGTTACTGATAGTGGCCGGGAAAGACACGATCCTGGTAGTCTGCAACCAGTTATCAAAAATAACACACTTTGTGGCCACCACCAAAGGAACATCAGCAGAGGGATTAGCAAGGTTGTTTAGGGACAACATGTGGAAATTGCATGTGTTGCCAGAGAGTGTGGTGTCAGATAGGGGACCACAGTTTGCAGCAGAATTGACGAAAGAGTTGAATAGGATGCTAGAAATAGAGATGAGGTTATCCACAGCATTCCACCCACAGACAGATGGGCAGACAGAACAAATGAACTAAGAACAGTACCTGAGGTTCTTTGTGGATCATAGGCAGAAGGATTGGCCAGAGTGGTTAGCCTCAGCAGAGTTTGCAGTGAACAACAAGGTCCACATGACAACCAAGGTTTCGCCCTTCATGGCAAACTATGGAAGAGAATTGAGAATGGGGGGAGACATAAGAAAGAAGGGAAAAGTAGAGAAAGCTACAGAATTTGTAGAAAGAATGAAGAAGGTGCATGAGGAAGCAGGGGCGGCATTAAAGAAAGCACAAGAAGACATGAAGAGGCAGGTGGATAAAGGAAGGAAGGAAACCAAAGATTGGAAAAGGAGAGATAGAATATTGTTGAGCACCAAAGACTTAGTGTTCAGGGAAAGACCGGCAAGGAAATTAGTGGATCAATACATAGGCCCATATACAATTGAGGAGGTGGTATCCACCAATGCAGTCAAACTATGACTGCCAGCCTCGATGAGGATCCATCTGGTTATGAATGTCAGTTGGATAGTATGATACAAGAAGCAAGTAGAGGGACAGAGAAAAGAAGAAGGAAAACCAGTAGAGATGAAAGAAGTCAAAAAATGGGAAGTAGAGAAAATATTGAATAAAAGAAAAATAAGAGAAGTTGAGAAGTACTTAGTACGGTGGAAAGGATTCACCACGGAAAGTGATACATGAGAAAGAAAGGAAGATCTGGAGCATGCAAGAGAATTGGTGAATGAGTTTGAAGAAAGAATGAATGCAGAAGTAAGGAGGCAGGAGAAGATAAATATAACAGAAGAAAAAGACTTCAGGAGAAGGGAGTTGCCAGGAAAGTTTACGGCAAAAAATTTATATGGATGGGATGATGGAAAGTTTGAGGAAGAATACTTGAAAAAGTTAGAGAGGAATTGGCAAAGATGGAAGTCAGTTTCTCTGGAGGAGAAACCTTGAAGAGGGAGTAATGTCAAGAACAAAAGAAGAGAACTTAAACTTTTCTTATTTTCCTTGGGCATTTTTATTTTATTTTCGATTTATTTTCTATTATTCTATTTTTAGAACTAGGGTTAGGGTTAGAGTGACAAGATCACGCTGTCACACAGCAGGTCACATTAGATGACACAGTTATAGTCACATGACATATGGAAGGATGATGTCATACAATGTATAAAAACACATGTTGATCTTAATGCATACACATAGTTAGTTAGGATAGGCTAGAAAATAGCTTGTATGGACCATTAGGCATTAGTATATAAGGTAGATAGTTCTGTACAGAGTTTTCTATTGAGTTTTCTTGTGTAAACCCTATACAAGGTTCTTCTTCTGTCCAGCACTAAGGGCTTCAGTTATAACAATCAAGTTCTAATGTTATAATTCAAACCTCAAAAAGATAAGAAAGGGAACCTTGTATTGAATCAACACAAAAGAACTTAATAAAGTTCCTAATATAGAACTATTTATCTTATATATCCTAAGTTACTGGTCCATGCTACAGTACTATTAACCTACCCTAATAACCATGCATTATCCTTAAGATCAATGTATGTTAAATATGTTGTAATAATGTTATTTCTTCTGGAATTTTCTACCATTTTTTCATCATAACACATGATTGTGTGACAGTGACAGATCTGTGATACTGAGTCACATCATGTGACAATTTGTGACAGTAACATATAATGTCATGTTAATCCTAATCTTAAGTCTTTCAAAATAGAAAATAAAATAAACAAAGTCTATTGTTCATAATTTTAACATAGAATAGTTATTTGTTTCCTTCAATCTTCAGATATAATCTTAGTTACTAAGTATTGTATTATGATCTCAAGACCTTAGGATGGGTCAAGAAGAGAAATCTTGTATAGGATTTACACAAGAGAACTCGATAGAGTTCTTGGTACAAGGTATCATCTACCTATATACTAACTGAGCAATGATCCATGCTCTACTTTATCTAGCCTACTCTAAAGACCATGTGTTATATATGTTATATGACATCATTGTTTCTCAAACCTTCCACCATGTTCTATGTGACCATGTGATTATATGACCATTGCTATGACTATGCCATCTAATATGACTGATGTGTAATAATGTGATCGTCATGCTAAACCCTGACCCCAGTTCCCAAAATAGAAAATAAAGAAAAAGAAAATCAAAAGAAACTTGGGTCCAAACTTCATAAGTCTGACATTATTCTCTCTTCAAGGTTCCTACTCCTAGAGGAACTTGTTTTTACCTTCTCATATTGTCTTGTCTTTCTCCTTTCATTTTTCCCAATTCCTCTCTATAATCTCTTTAGATATTCATTTTCAAATTTTCCATTGTCCTATCTATATAATATTTCTGCCATATACTTCCCTGGTAACTCTCCTTCTAAAGTCCTTTTCTTCTACCATCTCCAATCTTTCCTGTTATCTAACTTCCACATCCATCCTTCCCTCAAATTCTGCTACTACTTCCATCACACCAAATACTTCACAACCCTCTTACTTTTCTTTTATTTAGGATTTTCTCCACTTCCCACTCTTTGGCTTCTTCTATCTCTATTAGTTTTACTTCTTTCTTTTTCTATCCCCTACTTGCTTCTTGTATCATACTACTTGACCGACATTTACTACCAGGTGAATTCTCATTGAATTAGGCAGTTGTAATTTGACTACATTGGTAGATATTACCTTGTCAATAGTGTATGGACCTACATATCAGTCTACTAGCTTCTTTGCTAGTCTCTTCTTGAACATCAAGTCTTTCATGTTCAACATGACTTTATCTCCTACTTTCCATTCTTCAGCTTCTTTCTTCCCTCTGTCTGCTTGTCTCTTCATTTCTTCTTGTGCTCTCTTCAACACTGCTCCTGCTTCTTTCTGTACTCCTCTTATTCTTTCTGCAAACTCTGTTGCTTTTTCTATCTTTTCCTTTCTCCTCAGACCTATTCCCATTCTCAACTCTCTTCCATAGTTCACCATGAACGGAGATACTTTGGTTGTTGAATGTATTTTATTGTTAATTGCAAACTCTGCTAACACCAACCATTCTAGCCAATCCTTCTGTCTGTGATCTATGAAAAATCTCAAGTATTGTTCTAATTCTTGATTTATTCTTTCTATTTGACCATCTGTCTGAGAATGGAATGCTGTCAACAGTTTCATCTCAATTCCCAATATGCTATTCAACTCCTTCATTATCTCTGCTGCAAACTGTAGTCCCCTATCTAATACTATGCTCTCTAGCAACCCATGTAGTTTCCACATATTATCTCTAAACAATCTTGCTAACCTCTCTGCTGATGTTTCCTCTATTGTTACCACAAAATATGTCATCTTGAACAACCTACTGCAAACCACTAAAATCACGTCTTTTCCAGCTACTAATGGTAACTTCATAATAAAGTCTACTGTTAGATGTGTCCATGGTTTCTCCAGAACTTCACTCAACTTCAACTTCTCCATTAGTACCTCTGTCCTATTCTTCATTCTCTAACACCTATCATACCTCTTTATATATTTTCCCACACCTTTTGTTACTTCTGGCCACTAATAATTCCTTGTCACCAACTTTGTTATTTTCCACTTTTCTCCATGTCCTACTACTGGTACATCATGATGTAACTGGATTATCTCTACTCTTAACTCCTCATCCTTTAGTACATATACCTTTCCTTCTTTCAATACTAACTCTTCTTCTATCTACTATTCCTCTTCTTGCAACATCTTTACTTCTGCTTTCTTCATTTCTTCTACTACTCTAACTACTTCTTTATCCTTGCTCCTAGCTTTTTTTATTTTTTCTACTATATCTACTTCTGGTCCATTTATTACTACTTCATGTAAATTACATAACCAACAGTCCTTAATAAATACTTGATTATCATTGTCCTTTTCTATACCTACTTTCCAGTTTAGTCTCCTACTTAGTCCATCTACCTTCCCCATTTTTGTTTCTAGAACATACTTTAAGGTAAAATCAAACCTTGACAAGTATAACACCCAACAGGCTTGTCTTTGGTTCAACTTCTGTGCTTTCATGAAGTATTCTAAGTTCTTATGGTCTGTCCAGACCTTGAACTTGTATTTTGTGCCTTCTAGCAAATGTTTCCAATTTTCCAATCCTTTTATAACTGCTAATATATCTTTATTATGAATTTTATAACTCCTCTGTTTCATTTAGAGATTTTGAGAGAGACACCACTGGTCTCCACAATCCATCTTCATATTCCATAGATGACACACCTCCCATAGCATAGTCCAATGCATCAACCTCCATTCTCATTTTTTTTTTAGATCTGGTGCTGTTAACACCGGTTCTTTTACAAATCTTTCCTTTAACTCCTTAAATGCCTTTTCTTGTCTCTCTATCCATTCCCACTTCTGCTCTTTCTTGAACAGGTCATGCAGTGGTTGTTATGATCTTAAATCCTTAGGGTTGGATAAAAGAACAAACTCTTGTATTAGAGTGAACACAAGAGAACTCGATAGAGAGCCCTTTACAAAGTAGTCTACCTTATATACCTATTTAGATGGTCCATACTACCTACTATGCACCCTATCCTAAATGACCATGTGTTAGGCATGAGACTAACATGTGGTGTACATGTTGTATGACATCACCTCTTCTAGAACCTTCTATTTCTTTCCCCTATGTCTCGTGATCTGTGACTGATCAACCCTAACCCTAAGTTCTATAAATAGAAAATATAAAAATGAAAAGAAAAAAAGAAAATAATAAAAAGCTAAGTCCACTTCTTACAATCTTGACAGTAGTCTAGCTATAGTCACGAAGTCTTTATTAAATTAGCAATAGTAATTTGCCAATTCTAAGAACTTTTGTATGTCCTTGACTCCTCTTGGGGTCAGCCAGTCCAACATACCTTTTACCTTTTCCTCTTCCATCTTAATCTCTTCTAGCCCTATCACTACTCCTAAGAACCCTACTGTTATAAATTCAAGTTCTTAGAGTAGGACAAGTGGATGAACCTTGTATTAGGTTAATACAAGAGAACTTGATAGAGAACTCTGTAAAAGATTGTCTACCTTATATACTAGGACTCCATGGCCCATGCTAATTACTTTTAGCCTACCCTAAACTGCTATATATTTGCCTTAAGGTCAATATATGTTAAACAGGTTGTATAACATCATCCTTAACCTTTTTTGCTTTTCCATGTGACATGTGACTGTGACTGTGACATGTGACTGATATGTGATGGTGTGAAAGTGATATCACATTAACCCTAATCCTGAGTCCCCAAAGATAAAAATAAAAGAGAAGAAAGTAACAAATGAGAAAAGAAAAAATAAAAAATAAAATAGTTAGAGTCCCCCATCTTGAACTCTGACATTACCCCCCCCTTCAAGGTTTCTCCTCTGGAGAAACTGACTTCCATTTTTGCCAGTTCCTCTCCAACTTCTTCAGATATTCTTCCTCAAACTTTCCATCATCCCATCTGTACAACATCTTTGCTATGTATTTTCCTAGTAATTCCCCCCTCCTTAAGTCTCTTTCTTCTGCTATGTCCAACTTCTCTTGCTGTCTTACTTCTGTATTCATCCTTCCTTTGAACTCTACTATCTCTTCCTTTACATTTTTCAAATTTTTCTCTTTCTTCCAATTATCATTTTCTGCTGTGAACCCCTTCCACCATACTAGATACTTTGTTACCTCCCTCACTTTCCTCTTATTCACAATTTTCTCTACTTCTCATTCTTCAACTCCTTCTACCTCCATTGGCTTTCCTTCCTCTTTTTTCTGTCCCTTTACTGTTGTAGCAACCACTTGTCACTCAAGGACAAATGATCTTACAACGAGCAAAGCTCTCCAATGGGCTATCAAGTAAAGAGTGGGGAAATTACAAGAGAACTCGACAAGGAGCCCTCACTGTATTGATCCTCTATTTATATTACAGGCTCCTGGTCCATGCTACAACAATATCTATCTGGCCCTTAAGTCTATGCTGCTACCTCATGTCCATTACTCATCCACCATGTGTCTACCTTAAGGCCACCATGCTTCCTACATGTGCCCTGACGTCATACCTTTAATCTCCACTGTACATGTGCATACCATGTGTACACCATGAGAAACCCATGTCCCTTGACATCACTCCTAACCCTAACTCCTTCTAGACTCTTCCCGATTCTTCTAGACCCTAAGTCCTTCCAGACCATTCTAAACTCTATCACATGACTTCCAGGTCACATGCTTATCTCCTATCTCTCTTCCGTTGTAGACTAATAATTAACTACTGTCCTAACCCTAACCCTACCTAAAGTCTGTCCACACATTCAAGCTATAACATTTACCTGGTCTCTATATCATACTACTCGACTAACATTCATCACCAGATGAATTCTCATTGATGTTAGCAGTTGTAATCTAACTGCATTGGTAGATACTACCTTATCAATGATATATGGGCCAATGTATCAATCCACTAATTTTTTTGCTGGTTTTTCTTTGAACATTAAATCTTTTGTACTCAGCATCATCTTATCTCCCACTTTCCATTTTTCCGCTTTCTTTCTTCCTTTATATGCCTGTCTTTTCATTTTTTCTTGTATTCTCACCAATGCTGCCCCAACTTCTTTCTGTACTTTCCTCATCCTCTCTGCAAACTCTGTTACTTTCTCCATTTTTCCATTTTTCCTCAAATCTACTCCTATCCTCATTTCTCTACCATAGTTTGCCATGAACAGAGACACCTTAGTTGTCAAATGTGTCTTGTTGTTAAATGCAAACTCAGCTGATGCTTGTTAAGATCACAAGAAGTAGACTTCATTTATTTTACTTTTCTTTCTTATTTCTATTTTTTTTTTGATTTACTTTTCATTTTTCCATTTTTAGAACAGTTAGAGTTAGGGTCAGAAGTGATTAGTCACACTGTCATATCAGTCACAATCTGATGATGTGGTCACAACATTAGTCATGAGACTGGAAGAATGAAGTAGAAGGTTCTAGAACAAATGATGTCATGCAACATGAATACCACATGTTGATCTCATGTTCTACACATGGTCATTTAGGGTAGGGTGCACAGTAGCGAGCATGGACCATCAGTAGTAGTATAAAAGGTAGACTAGTTTGTAAAGGGATCTCTATCGAGTTCTCTTGTATTACTCAATACAAGAGTTGTTCTTCTGTTCCACTCTAAGGACTTTAGATCATAACAATGCTAACTATTCTGGCCAATCTTTTTGCCTATGATTAATGAAAAATCTTAGGTACTGTTCCAGCTTCTGGTTTATTCTCTCCATTTGCCCATCAGTTTGTAGGTGGTATGACGTTGACAGCTTTGTCTCAATTCCCAGCATCCTATTCAACTCTTTTGTCATCTCTGTTGTAAAATGTGGTCCCCTATCAACACAATACTCTCCAGTAACCCATGCAACTTCTACATGTTATATTATATGCAAGTCCACTCGTCTGGATTACATCACTGTGGTAAAATCATCTCCAAAACATATAAGCCCGCCTTCCACGGTGGCCACCTTTCTCGTAACATGTCTTATGGCGGTGCTGCAACCCTCCGGGTATTCCGTCTTCCAAGGTAAGGATACTCCTATTCAACTCGGTCTTCCATGACGGAGTTACCCCTGTCAGTGTCTCAACACTGAAACCTCTGCTTGGAGTAATAAGGGTTTCACCACTGAAACCCCGAGCATCTCCTATACTTTCTGTTTGTATATAAGACTAGTAGTTACACTGTAATTTGCTAGTCTGATAATCGATGAAGATAACTCTTATTGAACTCAATCTCCAGTGTTCAACGGTGACACACCAATCAGAACTCATTCCCATCTTGGACTTCTTCCCATCATCTGAAGTTGCAACTACACAGCAGACAGATGGTGCAGCACATAAGCTGAAGCCAAGGTCGTTCCACAAGTCCACTCATCTCTGAGTCCATCCTGCAAACTTTCACCCTAGTGTGAACCACATCTGACACATTATCTCTAAACAACCTTGCCAACCCTTCTGCTGATGTCTCTTCTGTAGTTGCCACAAAATGTATCATCTTGGACAACCTATCGCAGACCACTAGGATTGCATCTTTCCCAGCTACCACTGGTACCTTCATAATGAAGTCCACCATTAGATGAGTCCATGGTTTCTCTGGCACTTTGCTCAACTTCAGCTTTCCTGCTGGCAATTCCATCCTGTTTTTCATTCTCTAGCACATATCATATCCCTCTACATATTTTTCTACATCTCTTGTCACTCCTGGCCACCAATAATTCCTCATCACCAACTCCATTGTCTTCTACTTTTCTCTATGTCCAGCCACTGGTACATCATAGTGCAACCAGATTATTTCTACTCTCAACTCTTTATCCTTTGATACATACACCTTTCCCTCCTTTAGTACTAAATCTCCTTCCAGCTATCACTCTTCTCCTCTTACTACCTTTATCCTTGCTTTCTTCATTTCCTCTACTACTCTAACTACCTCTTCATCTTTACCTCTTGCCTTTTTTATCTTTTCTACTATATTTACCTCGGGTCCTTCTATTACTACTTTATATAAATTACACAACCAGCAGTTTTTAATAAATACTTGATTGTCATTATCCTTTTCTACCCCTACTTTCCAGTTTGGTCTCCTACTTAATCTATCTGTCTTCTCTATTTTTGTTCCCAGCATATGTTTTAAGGTAAAGTCAAACCTTGACAAATACAAGGCCCAACGAGCCTGTCTCTGATTCAACTTTTGTACTTTCATAAAGTATTCTAAGTTCTTATAGTTGGTCTAGACCTCAAACTTGTACTTCGCGTCCTCTAGTAAATACCTCCAGTTTTCCAACCCTCTTATCACTGCTAACATCTCTTTGTCATGAATCTCATAGTTTCTCTCCATCTCATTTAGAGATTTTGAGAGAAAAGCTACTGGTCTCCATTTCCCATCTTCACATTCCATAGATAACATTCCTCCTATAGCATAGTCCGATGCATCAACTTCCATCCTTATTTTTTATCTAAATCCAGCACTGCTAATACTGGTTTTTTTGTGAATCTTTCCTTCAACTCTACAAATGCCTTTTCCTGCTTCTCTGTCCAATCCCACTTCTGTTCTTTCTTCACTAGATCATGCAGTGGTCTGGCTATAGACGCAAAATCTTTAATGAATTGGCAGTAGTAATTTGCCAATCCCAAAAACTTTTGTATATCCTTGACATATTTTGGTATTGGCCAGTCTAGCACTCCCCTTACTTTCTCTTCCTCTATTTTTATACCCCCTGGACCTATCACTACTCCTAGAAATCCTACTTCCTTTACCTTCTACCTACACTTCTCTGGCTTTACATACAGGTTGTTTTTTGCTAACCTTCTAACTACTTCTTCCACCAGCTCATCATGTTCTTCTTTTCCTCCATCCCAATGATTATATCATCAATAAAGCTCGCTACTTTCCCAGTGTTGATAAGGTCCCACAGAATCTTATTCATCATAGTTTGGAATGTCACTGGTGAATTTGTTAATCTGAAAAACATCATGGTTGGTTCAAATGACCCTTCTGGTGTTGTAAACGTCGCTTTCCACTCATCTCCTTCCTTTATCCTCACATTGTTGTACCCCTACTATAAGTCCATTTTTGTAAATACCTTCTTTATACTTATGTTTTCTATTATGTCTGAAATTAAAGGTAATGGGTAATTATTCTTGACAGTCCACTCATTAAGGTACCTATAGTCCTGCACCATTCTCTTCTTCCCATCCTTCTTTCCCACAAAGAACACTAGTGCTGTTTGAGGTGACTTTGAGAGTCTAATGTACCCTTTCCTCAATTGTTCAGAAATAAACTCTCACACTTCTCCCTTCTCTTCTCTGGACAACGAATACACCTTCCCTTTTCTGAGCACAAATCCTTCTTTCATGTCTACTGTATAGTCCCATAACTTCTTTGTAGGTATCTGTTCATTGGCCTTTTTGCTAAAGACCCAGATCCACTTATAGAATCTTTCTGGGACTAGCTTTCTTGCTTCCACCTCTGATTTTGCTACCTCCTCTTCCTCTTTCCAAATCTCCCACTCTTTTGCTATCTTTTATACTTCCTTTTTTCTTTCTTTCTTTGGCCTTTTCCTTTCCTTTTTCTTCTCTTCTTTCTCTTCTCACCTCTTTCCTTCTTCTTCTCTTTGCTCCTTCTCCTTCTGCTTTTGCCATCCCGACTTCCCCTGCTTTGGTCTCCACTGCTTTCCATACTCCTCCAGTCATCTTGTCATCTTTACCTCCCCAGTTCTCCAGTCAATTTCAGGATTGTGGTGAGCTAGCCAAGGCATTCCCAAGATCACATTCCACTTCTGCCCTCTTATCACATCAATTTTCGTTCTCTCTCTATGCTTTTGGTAATAAATTTTAACCTCCACTGTATGTTTTATTGGCCCCTCTTTATTCAATGTTCTGTCTACATTTCTCACATAAATTGGTCTTTCTTTATCTATTTATACTCGAATTGGTTGGTTCAATTCCTTTCTATAGTATCACTATCCAGTAATGTTTCTACTGTTATTCCCTCCTGCATATCAATCCTTTCTAGCCCAATCTTCACCATTACTTCTCTTAACATGTCTCCATTGTCTAGGTTGCAACAAGATGTATTTACTCTTGTAAGTATTGCAAACCTATTGTTACTGGAATTTAATTGAAGACTATTAGATCCCCCTTTTCTTTTAAATTACTTTGTTCATTATTGCCCCCATATTCCAGTCTTCTTCCTTCCCCAGTTCTGTTCTCTGTCCTCCTATTCTTACAATTCCTAACTAAGTGTCCAAAACCTCCACAACTATAACAATTCCTCCTTTCCCTTCTGTTCACATCCATGGCATAGGAGTTTCTTTGAGCAAATCCTACCCTCTGTTAAGGATGTACCATTACTGTATCTGTTCTTTCTACTCCCTTTATTGGTACAGGTCCCACTTGAGCCCATTGTTGAGGTACTTTCTGCCTCCTTGTCCAAACTTGAGGCCATAGCAGTATTTGTTATTGTACTTCTTGTTGTTTGGGAACCAGTGTTCCCTATTCCCTTCTTCCTCTCAGTCTCTCTTTCTCCCTCTTATTCTCCCTCCAGTGTCTATCTAGATTAGTGGCACATTTATACTACTGTTCAATACTTGTTGGAGGTCTTTCTGCCTCCATTAGCTTCCTTCTAATTGCTCTATTCATTTCTCTTTTGAATTCCTCCATCAGCAGCCTCTCTTTGTACTCACTGCCTCTAACTACTCTCTGAAACTCTTATATAAATTTTTCTATTACCTTTCCCTCTTGCTCCAGTTTCTTTAATTCTGCTACTTTCATCGACTCCTCATCTCCTCCTCCAAACTCTTTTCTTATGTCTGTCAAAAATTCTTCTACTGTCTCATATTCTAATAATCCTCCCTCTAGATCCTCTAATGTGTTTTCCTTCCAAGTATCTGCCGATCCTCTCTGTACATATGATAGCACCCACTGAATTTGCTCTTCAACTGCCATTTCTCTCATCTTCATTCTTATGTAGAGTCTGCATGCTGTTACAAACCCTGAGACCTTTGATAGGGTCTTGTCAAATGCCTGTGGCCTTGCCACCTCCATGCTTATTGCTCCACCTCCTTCTACTTGTACTGATAATACTATGATTTGCTCTTGTAGCTGCCTTATGATGGCAGAGTAGCTGGGTTGACTCATTTCATACACAGGAGGGGGTAAGGTTAATGATAATGGTGGTGATGGTGTGTATAAAGGAAGTATGGAACCTATACTGGTCTTGCCCTCTAATTTGTATTCTGAACTTGAGGAAATCTCAGTAGGTGTTAGAGGGCCCTCTTCTTGTTCCTCCTTGCACCATCTACTGACTACTTTCTCTTTACCAACTACTAAAACTAAACAATTTTGGTTTGAGAAAACTGTTCTACTCTAAATAGCATCTTAAAGACTACTGTTATTCCTCTGCGTAGTTAAGTCACAAGTGGACTTGTAGCATAAGATTGATATAAGAAGGAGTATATAATATGTCCACACAAGGTGATATGTTTGAAATGCACCAGTGGGCTTTAATGCAATCAAACGGCTAGGCTTCTCCTGCTTAGCTAGTATACCTCTTAAGCCTAGGGTCCAGCTATATCTTCTTGACTAAAGAGCAGTGTTGCTCTTTGGTCAAGGATGATAAAAGAGTAAGTGAGAGAGGGTCCTGTGTTGGACAGTCTCAGAAAGGAAAATCAAGTTCTAATGTTACAAACTCAAGTCCTTAGAGTGGGACAAGTAAATGAACCTTGTATTGGGTTAACACAAGAGAACTCGATAGAGAACTCTGTACAGGATTGTCTACCTTATATACTAGGATTCCATGGCCTATGCTAATTACTTTTAGCCTACCCTAAACTATTATATGCTTTGTCTTAAAGTCAACATGTGTTAAACAGATTGTATGACATCATCCTTCTAGAACCTTCATCATGTGACTGATATGTAATGGTGTAACAGTGATATTACATTAACCTCAATCTTAAGTCTCTAAAGATAAAAATAAAAGAAAGTGAAGTAACAAATGAGAAAAGAGAGAAGAAAAAATAAAATAGTTAGAGTTCCCCATCTTGAACTCTGACACCTTTCGAATATTGCCTTCTTGGGATATTGAAGCAATTGCAGATCTTATCCCAATTCATCTACATCTTTGAAAACTTAGTGGTAGAGCACAACATATCCTTTGTTTGTTACTTGAATCAAGACCTGACCTCTGTAATAACCAACATTATTTCTCATTAGATTTGCTTACTCCACATTAATGTGAAAGAATCAAAGGTCCTATCATTGATATAGATGATAGGTTTAACAAAGTATTTCCTTCTTTTGACCCCCATAATCCTGAATTTTCTTCCAGTTCTAGAATTATTGACAATTTTCATAGTCATTTTTCTTTTCATTCCTTTAATAAGTGTAGCAAAGACAATCTCATATCTTGCTCACATCAACTTGATAATTTAGCAATTGTGTCCTCTAAAGACCCCTCTTACGCTCTTGTTGTTACCAATACCAGTATTAAAAACAATGTGGCCACCTTCATCACATATATTCATACCCACAACAGATCTGTTATCAAAACTATACATCATGTGGTGAATGTTACTAGTACTGAAACTGAATTATTTGCCATTAGATGTGGTATAAATCAAGCCACAAATATTCATGGAATTTCAAAGATTGTAGTCATCACAGATTCAATTCACTCTGCTCAAAAAATTTTTAATGCTTTACATCATCTGTTCCAAATACACTCTGCATCTGTCTTGAAGGAGCTTAGGAAATTCTTTGTTCAAAATAATAACAACTCAATCAAGTTCTGGGAGTGCCTAAGCTAGTGCAATTGGTTGCTGTATAGAGCAGTTAATAAGAAAACCAAATTGTTCAAATCTCTACCTCAGTATTTGTGCAAGTCGTCCTGGGACTTTAGCAAGAAAAGTGAGTGCAATGAAATCCTATCATCTTGAAAAATGACTTTCCAAGCTTTGGACTTAAAGGAACATCAGTTACTTGATTTATGTAATGAAGACAATAATCTACTTAAGCCATTGTATATTAAAGGAGGTACATGGCTCAAGTATTTCGGACATTCTAACTCTCTTTGTACAAGAGTGACAAGAGTAGTCACTAATCATGCTTCTTGGTGATTATGGGTTAAGATTCTTCCCTTGGGAAGATTTCAACTATCTGTGCAGTAACTACCTTATCAAAACTAGGTGACATATCCTTTATGAGTATAGAAGGTATAACGAGTATTGGAATCCAAGGAGAGACATAATTAACCATTTTATTCTTTTTTTGGAGTTTAAATATAGGGTTTTTGCTTTTGAAAGTACCATCACATAGTCCTCATAGAATATTACTTTATGTAAACTTCCCTTCTTTTCTTGTTTGTGCTTTATTTCATTTCTTTTTCATTTCTTTTTAGTTATTTTCATTTTTCTCCTCTGTTTCCTTTTCTTTTCTCTCTTTCATCATGTAGTCTGGTTGTTTTGTGTGTAGTTACAAAGTAGCTACCATGGTCTGCCTTCACACCCCATGTAATATTATATTCCATTATAAACCTCTTCCATCATACTAAGTACTTACTACTTCTTATATTTTTTGTTACTTCTTTCACTTTAATTGGTTTCAGCTCTTCTATTTTCTGCCTCTCTACTAGTTCTTTATACCTCACTACTTAACTGACATTTACCACCAGATTGTCAGAACTTATTCAAGTAGACTTTACTTTTCACTTTTTTCTTTTATTTTTAGTTTAGTTTTCTCTTATATGAACTTAGTAAGGGTGTATT
>Ga0157364_1003655_pt1 | contig 14996 bp, 9 predicted proteins | sample AttsexASBM2_FD_111476 | JGI IMG/M metagenome (GOLD analysis project Ga0157364, IMG submission 111476) | Fungus gardens microbial communities from leaf cutter ant in Ribeirão Preto, State of São Paulo, Brazil - Atta sexdens ASBM2 | ecosystem: Host-associated > Fungi > Mycelium > Unclassified ... | reverse complement strand
TATTTTAAAGATTTTTACTATGCACTTTAGTAAAATTAATCAAATTATTTTATACTTAGTTTTATTAATAAATGAGAGAGATTCACATTAAAATTCTTCGAAACACAATATTGTCCTACGATTATATATTTTCAGGGTAAACTCTAAGAACAAAATTCTTTCCGTGTAATATTTCCTCCATTGCGCAAGGCCTTACTGACAATGTTATCATATATTGTGCCATATATTTTATCATATACACGGAGGGAAGTTTTTCTTATTGTTTAATTTGAAAATATGATAATCATGGGACAACATTGTATTTCAAAGAATTTTAATGTACGTAAATCTCTCTCATTTATTAATAAAGCTACATTAAAGTATAAAATAAGTTTGATTAATTTTACTGAAGTGATAAAAATCTTTAAAACATTGTATTGTACCACAACTATTATATTTTCAGAGTAAATTTTAAAAGAAAATTTTCTCCGTGTACCTACAATAATGTACCTTTGAGTATTACTATCAAAAGTTACAGAATGTAGCTGCAGAGTACATTATGGTACTTGTATCTCTACGATATACATGTAGTCCTTGCTTTCTGTTTCTTGCTTTATTTCTATTTCTTTTACCTCCATTTCTTGACAAAAATTTTGGATAATGCAATAAAACGGACTAAAGCCAACATTCGTTCATCTCAGTGCAATCTTTTAAGACAATAAATTTAAAATTCTATGCTACCTGAAAATCAATTTTACGAAAGCAAATACATTAATTTTTATTTTAAAAAGAGTCCTTTGTCAATTCTACTTACCCATCCATCATTCTGCTCTCAAGATCAAATATCGGGATACCTGAAAATAAAACAAAAGTCAGAATCAAAGTTTCGATCTTGAAGATATTTTTTATAATGCATTCGTTAAAATAGTAAAAAGAAACGGAAGAAAATATCGATTAAGTGTCGTCGTTGAAGATTATGACGTCGTTGATATCCTATTCGTAGAAGCGAAGCGACGGTCTCCCTCCCTCGCCCTTCTTTCGTAATCTGTCTGTTAAAATATCAATCTTAACGTTTCGCTCTTTGCACAAGGTGCCATGCGGGGATAAGGAGAGGGTCGGGCCGCCTGTTCCCGATCTGCATAGTCGGGCTTTCCTCTTCTCTTCGTCTGGACGAGGTCATCAAAGATGCAGCAGCAATCAGTGGAGCTAGTCGAGCGAACGAGCTCAAGCAGAGGACCGACTAGTTCCCGAGGGATGCACTCGGATTTTCTTTGAGCGTTTAAATTGATCCCCCTTCTGAAAAAAATTCCCCGCCAGTAAACAGCCCTTTCGAAGAGAAGAGCGGAGGTGTCGACTGACTGCAATAGTCCTGAGCACGTGTACGATGTCAGATTGAATTAGAAAAATCGGCTTATCGATAAAGTACGACTCTAATTCTTTTTGTAATTCATAAATGAGTGGTACATCTTTTCATATTATACAATAGTTTCGTAAACATGCTTGAAATTGTATCAATTTCGACATGTATTCATTGTATATAACACAATACGATACAATCCGTACGAAAAAAACAGAACGTGCTATTGGAGCAGTAAAAACTCTTCAATGATTAATATTAAGGATATTTTGGTTGTACAATTCATCAGCCAATATCAGTCAAAAATATTTTGTCGTAAATATATCCTTAGTAAACAAAGGAACTTTTAAAAGATTTTGAGCTCGAATTTTACATTCAAATGTAATAAGAACGATATATGTTTCATAGAATAATCTATGAAATTTTTATATTTTTGATAATGCTTTGAGTTGTGACATAAATATCCTTAATAGCGATCAAAACAATATCAGTTCGCTACAGCGCAGATTAGTTCTCTATTAGCGTGTATGACTATTCGGAATTTAATGAAGAGACGAATCTCTGAATCGCATTCACGCGAGCAATAACGGGACGCGCGAGATCGGCTTTCCGCACGAGGGCCCGCCGCGATTTACGTGTCCTTTAATAAATCCGTCCGGAAGTTCAGTCGCAGGGAAAGACATCAAAGTCCTTTTGCGCTGATCCTTAACGGGCAACGAGGCATGCGACGAGGTCGTTGAAATCACTATCCCGAGACACCCTCGCGACTATCCATCCCCGAGAGAACGCAAGGGATGCTCGGCTACGCGTGAGCCACAGGGGGGCGGACTCTATTAAAAATGCAATATTCTCGTTAATCCACGCTGGTATGTAGCGCCGGCTAATTAGTGAGTGCGAAGGACAGAGAGGCACGCGTGTATGCTTACCAACGTTGTCATGCAAATACCTCATGGTGAGCGACTATGGGACATTACATACGACGCACATATCAATGTGCACAGGTAGAAAGAGAGAACGTGGCGGAGAGAGAGGGAGAGAGAGAGAGAGAGAGAAACGTATATGCGGATATATATGCGATTGTGGACGCATTTATATAGCAAGGGATGTATGGCAGAGGGGTGAGCTATATCAATAAGCATCGAACGGCCACGAAGGACGGCAGGGAGCTGTTGATTAAGGGATGAGTACAATGAGGAGATATCCTCGGAGAAGGGAATGCGTCTGCGATGGATCCGCATGAGGGGCTTCTACGTTCATCTCTCCTTCACCTTCTCCTCCACCTCCTCCTTCTCCTCCATCACCTCCCAGCATCTCGAACGTGCGCGCGCGCTTCGCGTCTCTTCCTGTGTCTCTCCTCGATCTCATCTCCGGCAGTACAAGCAAGAGAGACCGTTATATGCCGATTATTGCCGATCCTAAACGGCACAATGGTCTCGTCTCTGTCATCGAGCGATGACTGGGTCACCTTGTCCCGTCACAAGTAGATTCCATAATAAAGTTGGATAGCTCGGAGCATGACATTCCAGAAACGACGTTTCCCGATAGCGCGTATAGCGAAGTAATTATAAGTTAGCAAAATAGGTCAATTTTAAAATAACAATAAATTACGGGTTTAAAAATATACAATAAATTATACATAAAATATTTTGCTGTAAAAGCAAATTATTACATATATATCTCCCTTTTGTTTATGTTGGATATTTAATGATAAATCGATTAATAAACCATCTATCGAAAATGCACAGTTTCACTTTTTTCTGATCCTTCTTACAATCTAGATGAGTGCAATGCTTATTCTCATTTTTTCCTACATTTTTATCCTACATTTTCGTAACTTTTTCTCCAGCATTTTAACGTGGCGCTGTATTTGCCAGCCCACATCAGACTAAGCAAGCCGAGCATTTCTGAAATTAATATAGAGTAATGAAAATTGGTTATCGGTCCGAAGCGACTGTGCGTCCTGCAAAGCACCGAGCGGTGTTACCAGCACTGGAGCGCGTAATATCGCATTGAAGATAGTCGGACGGCGGGCACAGGGTTCGGCACTCGGGTGCAAGGGAAGCGGATCACGTTGACACAAAGCGCCCGTAATCCGTTTATCTTCTCTCCGGGCACTCCGCGCCCACGTGTTACGCTTCGCGTTATTCGAGAGTGAGCGAGAAAAGGTGGGGAGGAAGAGGGAGGGAGAGAGAGAGAGAGAGAGAGAGCGAGAGAGAGAGAGAGAGAGAGAGAGAGAGAGAGAGAGAAGCCACTCATCCTTCTTCCCATCCTCTCGTGATCTCAACACTCATTATTTCATAACAGATTGAATGGATCGAGAGAAAGATTTCGTACCAAAAATAATGCAACCATGAAATAGATTCCGCTTATGTAACTTTAAATAATTTAATTTTCATTACCGTTATACAATCACTATTAGGATCGTTGAGTACGACATAAAAATTTTTAAAAGTTTCCGTCGAAACTAATCAATTTTTGTGATTACTTGTAGCGAATATTTTTATGTACTTAAAACACTTTATTCGATTTTACTACTACATGGAAAGAAGGATTTTGTCCAAATATCCAGAAATTTAGATAGATACAGATCTGAAAATAATTTTGTTGAACCATCAAAATAATTATGTAGTATCATGGATAATGCTGCAAAAAGTTTTAACGTTCTAGTAATCAGTTTAAGCAGTCTACATATTTTGATAGTCCAATTAAATTATTTCCAGATCTGTATTTATATTTAAATTTTTAGATACTTTAGCAAAACTGTTCTTTCTATATAGATATTGGCTGAATAAGGCTGTGAATATCAGTAGAAGCCAATCCTTCTTGACTGAAGAAATCTCAGAAGAAATTTACATAACGCAATCCAGAAAATGAAAAGAAATAATTTTCAGATATTCTCTTTAAAAGAAATATTTTCTGGTACTAAACTATATAGACGTATTACTATACGTCTATACGTTGCAATGAGATCTCAGAATTATATTTGACACCGTGATATCAATTCGCGAGTGTTAATTGCGCATTTGCATAATCGTACAACATCAAAGACAGAAAGAAAGAAACAATACAAGATTTGTTTCGCTGACACGCGGGAAAATATTACGCTGCTGAATTGTAGGGAAGAAGAGACGGGGGTCGCGCTCATAAATCTGAAGGTAGAGCGTGCTCGCCGACGCGCATCATTGGCTGACAGATTTCTTCGCGGCGTCACACAGTTCCTCGATGTGCTCGTTCTCGGAGCTGTTTCCTTTAGAAAGATCCACGAGCTGGACGAGCCATCGCGACAGTATCCCCTTTGAGTAATGACGCCCGGGCCCTGGCAGAGGAATGCCGGGCGAGAAAGAGAGGAGAGACCCTTTCATCGGCCGTTTCATTGGCTTCGAAGCAACACGGCCCTTCTCGCCTTCTTCTTCCGCCTCGCCTCCATCTCGCGGTCGTTTAAATGTGAAAACGGCTTAACGAATGACGATGACGAGTCGTCGTCACCATCGCTGCCGCCGCCGTCGTCGTCGTCGTCGTCTGTGTTTTGTCTCCATATCGTGAAACACATTTGTCTCGTACTCTGATGCCGAGCGGTTGTGAATCTCTCGTTGGATTCTCTCCCCTTCTCGCGCATATAATATATATTACAAATCTCTCTCGCGTTCCTTCTGTCATCCTTCCGATTCTTCCCTTATTTCTCTGCCATACAAAACTTGCACTTCTCTTTTCATTCCTTTCATCCGAATCCAATCCTGGCAGAGGATTCGGACCGCTGAAAGACGCGACAAAAGGTTCTCTAATATATTACGCTTATTAGCGCCGAATATCACATCGGATATCTTGTCGAAATTTCATTAAAAAGCCCGCGTGGAAGAGCTACGAAATGATGGAAACGTCGAGCCGTTTTATCAGGTTAAACTGGTTCAAGAGCCGAGAAGAGTACCCTAAAACTCATCGAGAAACCAGGACGTTCACATTCATCCGCACATGGAGAAACAACCGTTCCGTGCGTTCCATTTAGTATTTCTCGCGAATGGCGCATTTCAGAGAGCGTTCCATGCGCTGCACTTTTAATTGATCGATCGAATCGTTGTTTTGTCCACCCTCGAACGCGATTCGATTCGATCTCGTGTTATAGATTATCGCGAGAGCAAAAAACTTCACGATTTCGATCTAGCTTTAAGCACGCCAAATAAGAATTATTTAGCCTCATCAATACGTTAAACGTTGAAAATTCGGAAGCTATTAAGAATATTGCTTCAAGAAAAACATTTCCCCAATCAATCGAATAATTTCAATTGAACTTAACATTAGTAAGTCATTGTTATTTTTGGTCACACCAGAATCTGTGAAACCCTGCAACTTCGCTATATCTCTGGACTGAGTACGTATTTTTTTAGCTCAAAACGTGTGAAATTTACCTTAAAGTCAGACAAAAACAAATAAATATAAATCAAATATAAAATAAATAATATTTTAATTTCAATTAAGTACAATGCTTCAAAAAAATGTAAAACAGCAATGTAAAAAATCTGGAGGATCTCAAGGATCTGTTGGACTCATGAATGGTTTGCTTAAGAAAATTGTTTAATTGTTCATGGCAAGAAAACAGAAAATTGTTCTCTTTACTTTTCGGTCAAAAAATGCATCAAATCTACAATTAATTGACAGTTTTTTCGTTATTAGAATAAAGAATTGGATATTCTGTCTCGTTCGTTCCTTCCGTTGGAATTTTCGCGTAATTTTTGCGTACACGCGCAAATAGATAAAGCATATCCGGCTCATTGACAACACAAAGTCAATGAAGATTAAGCAAACGCTCGCCTATCGTTTTTCTTCATCGCGCTTTCTATTACCAATTCTATCTTCTTTCTCTTTTCTCTCTCTCTCTCTCTCTCTTTCTTTCTCTCTCTCTCTCTCTCGTTTTCGTCATACATTTTAGCTTCTTCATCTTTGATTTGCTTAGTGTGTCTCTGTGAAAACACCGGATAATCCTCGCTGCATGGTCGCCACATTGTGTAACCCGCCACGCGACGCTGCATTATTTATACCTGGTCGCATAATAACGCCACAGATGATTTTAATGCGCGCCTCTGCCCCGGGTCTTAATAATTTCCGTCATAGAAAATGCATCATAAAAGTTTTGTACGTAAAAGAAATCTGGAGGTAGCAATATAATCAAGAAATATCAAAAATTATATATGTACAAAATATAATTATAAAATACAATTATATAATTATAGAATTGACACTTTTGTAAGGAATGGCATAATGTTAATCATGTTAAATGGTCACAAAGGTAATCGTAAAAACTAATATGGAAGAACGTGTAATAACGACGAAAAACGATGGAAAAATTTAGAAAGACAAGAGACGGAAGAAAGAAAAAAAGGAAAGGAAGTAAGATTTAGGACCTTTCCAAGGTAGTGACTCAGTTGCCAGAGCTAATTTCATTCGCTTTTCCTTAGCTTTTCCTTAGCTCGGGTAGAAACAGTGTACAGGTATTTGTTTCGCGGCATGGTGCAGCTAAATAATGGCCAACAATGGCGGTCCGAGCCTTTTTGTCGGCCTTTTTGAACCTTTTGGTTCTTTTCCTTTATCTATTTGCTATTTCTGTCTCTTTCTCTCTTTTTCAAAGTCGTCTTTCGACGAGAGGTCTCACTAATGAGTGCAGCTTAAGCTGCGTTGTATCTCATGGAAATCGTTAAAATTTACAAGATATTTTACCCCTTGGAATTTTGCTCTATAAAATTTTGGAAAAACACGAAGATAATTACCTTGCACATTTTTGTACACAATTGCAAACAAAATATACAAATAAATATCTTGCAAATTTAAAATATCTTGTAAATTTTAACAACATACAATACACTAACTGTAAGCTAAACTTCAACTTGATTCTAAAGTAGAAATACCAAAATGACAGAATATTTTAAAATAATATTTACATGAATCGCAAATGTTAAAGTACGCATGTACTAAATGTTAAAATACGTATATGTTAAAGTTATAAAATTTATTTCAAAGCTAATTTCGAACTTTTCAATCGGTTGTGCAAGACTACGAGCGAACGCGACATGTTAAAATTCTTGAATAAACGAGTAATCAACGATCGGTAAACTACAGAAAATCGCGAGGGGATATTTATCGAACATAGGCCATGAACCGTGGCCGGTCCTCCTACGCATAGGATCACGCATGCGTCGGGCCTCCCTTAAAACAATACGTCGGCCAATCTGGATGGCAAGGGGCTCCTGTTTCATTGGCTCGCTCCCTTGATCTAATCTTTCTTTCAACGCAACCACCATTCTCTCCTTCTCCATTACAAAACTTGCCTGGTTTCTCTCGAATATCACATGACTACAGTTTTTAATTGATCTGAATCTTTTTACAAATGATAAAAAATTATAAATTTGATACAAACAAGATAATTCAAAAATCAAATACCTATCAATCTTACTGCTTTATCCAGTTTAATTCTAGAACTCTGTTGATACGACGTAAATTTTACGTACAAATAAGTGATCATTAGGAAGTCTTATCTGTCATGTTAAAAACTAGGACAAGTTTTAAAAATTCTATCCGTTTTATATTAGACTCCCTAATAGTTAGCATTATAATAGCATGATAAATGATTTCACTTTTTACACAATTTTCTGTTATTATATATTTTATTTAAGTATTATGAGGAAACACACACACACACATATAATTGAATTACTTCATATCAATTCAAGATTGAATTTGACAATGTGCTTATTTTTTCCTTTTAAATTAATAACTAGTTAATTTATTTGTATATTTATAAAAGTTTAGATTATAAATATTTTATTAAAAGTGCGAAAAAATGTATGTTTCAGTAATTAAACATGATTCTTTGTATATAAAAATTGACGTATCAATAGCAACATTGTATCACTTAATAGCCATAGTATCCTAGAGTTATTTTCAATTAAAAATCAGCAAGAGATACTCTAAAATGCGATATAAATTATTCGAGTTATTTTACATTTCGTCGCATTTTGTAATCTATTGACGTTGAGAAAGGCGGGACGGGGTATGAAACGCGACGACACTTCGTTCGAGGAAATAAAAAACGGATCGATGCCTTTCGTGCCGAGCGATGAATTTTAATTTCTTCCCCTTCATTCAGAATATCTAGGCACAAACAACGGCCATTGTTACGCTTGTAATCGAGGGTCATTGATCGGCGGCTGTGATGTTAGATCTGAAAAATTAGCAAGTGTTCCCGTTCCCGCGTATATTGTTTCATTGTCGCATAAAAGAAACACGTAGGCAGTTTTTGTTTCAAGATGTTTTCATGCATAATTATAAACTGAAAACTACGATCCAATAAAGGGTTAAAAAATCGATACTTTTTAATTTTTTAAATCTCCGGCTAATTGCTCTGAATTTTAACGACCTCTTTTTTTTTACTTTTTAAGACAGTGAACAGAAAAACAACAATCTATTTTATAAACAATGCTTATGCACATATATATATATATAAGCGCACACACATATACATATGTATATGTATATATACGTATATATGTAACCATCATTTATAAGACTGTGTGTTTTCATTGACTTTTAAATATATATTTTTTAACACGCACATACAATTAACAACAAAAATATCTCATATATACTTCTTTGTTCAATTGTGTGTGTTTTAACATACACAATTGAACAAAGAAGTTAAATGCATACAGCAAACTAATTTTATTCCCATCATTGGATATTCACCATTATTATATTGGTTTAAATTTCTTTTTTAAAATATTAAGCAACTTAAATAATTTATATCTCATATTTAATATCGTAATTCCTGAGTTCGATTAAATATAAAAATAGACAATGAACAAAGCGTAGGCGGTTTTTTCCCTTCTGCGAAACGAAATGTTTTACCGAAGGTAATGGTCGTGCCGGAAGCGAGATGACGCGTGACCCCAGACGAACGCATTAGACGCACTTCCGGCGGTGTGACGCTCGGCGCCCTCGTTCGTCCGTTAAATCCGGTTCTGTCTCGCTTGCACCCCCGTACCCATCGAGAATCCTAATGCACTCTGTTCTCACGAGTAAATGCCAAAGAGTTATTCAGCATCGCGGTATCGTGCTCAGGATCAAATCATCCGCGCAATTCGAAACGCTTTCGCTGTAACGTTAATTCCGCTCCACGAGGCAGTTACGTGATACAAAACTTCTCGAATGCACAAAGAATCATTTTATCCCATAGAATATACGTAATATTTCGGTATTACGTATTTAGCACTAGTCCGAGTTCCGATATATTCCGGGAATTTTCACGAATGTACATTTCAGAGACAGAAACGGTTTGTCTCCGTTAAAATTCTTACCCGAAGCGCTTTGTTCGACAAGTAGCTGCAGACACCGATATCGGAAGACGAGTACGGATATATAGCAGCGATCGATTCTCTCTCTTCCTCGATTTCCTCTCTCCTTCTCGCTTTGCGTCGCCTCATTTCTCCTACGGCAGAGGAAATGAAATCCCGTGCGGGATGCGATTCGCACGACGTTTGTCCCGTTATTAGATCAGCGTTACTTCGTACTTCATCTCGAGAGTGCTCTGCGGCCGTCGAATACGTCTTCCGCGTTTGAAAACGTTGATACTTTTCCCTCCTACTTCTCTCCCGTGGATACTTCCTACGAAAATCGCGTCCGTACTTCAAGCAATCAACGAAAAAAGTAATTCCAGTAGGTGCGACTTCATGATTTACGAAATATCGCTATGCGTTTTCGCGATTTACATAACAAAATAATATTACATATACATAATAAAATAAATTTGAATACATTTATAATTGTACGTTTTATATATATATAAAAAACTTCGGTAAGTATATATTTAATTACGATAAGAAATTAAACATAGTTTCAAAGTGGAGATGATTATATTACGTCTTTTTGATGTTCTCATGTTTAAATTGGAATTAACAGTCTGTCTAATAACGTCACGGTTGTATATAACCATACTGTCGATCAATAAAACGCAGTGATGCAGTCGATTAGTTTTATTTTTCACCGGCAGAATGTGCCGAGCGATAATTATTTGAAAAAGAATTTTTCCGATTCAGTACTTTGGATAAACTCGCAGTTATATGTCCATTATCGCGCGTTTCGATCACTGGGGCGTATTCATCGTTTATCTGTTAAGCGCGTATACATATACGATAGACTTTGTTGCATCTCTTCTTCTATGGAAGAGGAAATGAAATTCTATTCGCGTCATGCCTCGGCCGACTTTGTCTCGCTATTACATCAATGTTACATCGGCTCGCGAGTACATGTCTCATAGTCATGCAACGCGTCTTTTACATTATAACGACTGTCTACAATAATCGGAATAAAGATCGCGATATCGCGTGTTTTCGCACAGAATTGACAAAAATATAATACTCCACATTAAAAAAAAAGATTAACAATCTTAATAAAAAAATCTTTTTTCAGTATTAACGTAACATTTACTTACAGTAAATAAATATTTATTGGATTAAAAAAAATGATAGTTCAATCAAATTAATTTCTTGTGTCAATTGATACAAATAGGTATCTGCATATTAATTTAATTATTAAATGTAAAAAACATACATTGGTTTAATTAATAAATATCTGGTTAATATATTCAAATATTATTCAAATATTTATTAAAATTTAGTATGTTTTTTTTTCATTATATACGCTTTACGAAATTATTGTAAATATTAACTGAAATTGTAAATAAATAGGGAAAGTTTCACTTTTGTGAAACTTTTAGTAGAAAAATTTGGATACCTCCAAGCAATCGCGCGTGCGCGATTACATGAACGAATTAAAAGATAAATTCCATCAATTAAATTCTTATCTCTTTTAGTATCATCTATCTATTGGCTAGTTTCCAATTCGAAAAACTCTATTTCGGCTAATGGTACAATCTGTCCGATTAACAAACTACGGCGGTGCTCGATTCAATCGTTTCGCCGGAACGATCAAAGCCCGAAAAATCACTCTCGTCGTTCTCTCGCCGATAGGAATCCGCGAGAGCGATGGCTCACGCTGCTCGCTCGCGCGGCCGACGTGCATTTACCACCTGCACCGACTCGAATTAAAAAGTTCGTTCTCCCGCGAAACCGTAAATAATGCCTTCTGACAGGCGGAGCCGAATGTCGATGAATAACGAGGCGCGGAACCTTCGACTTTCGATTCTTCTCTTTTTTCAACCAAGCGCGCAGCTCGCGAGTGCACGTCAGTCCGGACCACACACACGCATTGGCTATCGCAGCTCGATACACGCGTGCGTGTTGCACACGCCAGTACGCTCTCAGACACACACACACACACACACATGTACATGTGTGTATGTACGTCGAAAGCGCATTCGTGTGGGTGGCTCGTACGTTTCGAAAACAAAGCTCATGCCTGGCGAGAGAGAGCTCCTCCGCTCTCGGCGGCGACGAGACCGATGCATCGATACCGGAAACGGCGCGATATACGACGAAAAAAAGGCAGAGAAACTTGCTGCTGGATGTGAGTTCGTCGGTGTGTGTACGCGTATCTGTGTGCGTGCGCCACGATGGCGAGGACTGCGTACGTACGTCCGACATACAGGCGTCATGAATATTTGAGGAGAGAGAGATACGCCTTCTCATCCCGTGGACGTGATGTCCTCCGACGAGTTTTCCGCCGCGATGGACGTCGTCTGATCTCTTTTTTTTTTCTTTTTTTTCTTTCACGATTGAATTTGTACGCGCGTTTCTCCGCTTGTTCATGGTGATGGTTAATCGAAAATATTCCCGAAGAGAAGGGGTAAAAATATGCGAAGAGATGAAAAATGTGCTAAAATGAAACGTCATTTTTCAAATCGATAACAACGGTAACGATATACGGCAAAAATAAAGATGTGTTTTGCGCTACATTTTTTTATGAAATACAATCTTTGAACGTTCGGTATTGACGATTTCAATGATATTTAAATCATGAAAGTAAAAAATTATGAGAATAAAAAGAAACGATAATGGAACGAAATTTGTGACATTATTGGCGGGAAAAGAAAGAGACGAGAGAAAGTTAGAGAAAAAGAGAAAGAAAAAGGAGAATCAAAGAGTGGGAGTATAATGATGAAATCTTCTCCTAATTCTTTGGAAAATCATCTCTCTCTCTTTCTCTCTCTCTTACGCCGCAAATCTTTGGGAAAGAGAAATGAACGAAAGGAATGCCCTCGCATCTTCTTATAGATAGAAAGACGGTGCGAACATCGGCAACGGGAGACGAAGTGACGAAGGAGGTAGGGAAAATGAGAGGATCAGAAGCTACCGAAGAGAATGAGGGAGAGTCAGTCGGTCTGTCCGTCTGTCCGTTCGTCTCTTCTTTCTCTCCTCCACGTTCTACCATTCTCGACGAGGATTAATAACGGCCTGCCATTGTTGCCATGGCAACTCTCGAAGCGTTAAAAACTCCTCGGCCCTAACCCCGATCGTCCGTTTAAAGTTTCATGGCGAAAGGGTTTGTGTCGTCCACCCGGGTCGAAACGACTGGGCAAATATTTGTGTACTGCGGCACGATGTATCTCTCCCCGTGAAGTGTGTACAAGACGATACAATGGCCAACAATGACTTGTAGCTATAATAATTCGCGTCGTTTGTGATATTAATCCGAGGGTGGTAAATTAGGATACTTATTAAACGCACACACGCACATAAACACACTGATAAATAAAGAAAGAGATATTTTGTCGTAATATCATCGCGTTCTTCTAGACGTTCAACTTCCTCTTTTCATTCTCCTTTTTGACATTTCTTCGGAGAAGAAATTCATTCGATCTGATTTAAAAAAGATACACGAAGAGTTTAATTAAAAGTATTATTGAGTAAAATCGCGAGGCAATAAGATGATGATAATACAAAGCGATTCATTAACTGCACTCACTAGAAATATAACTGTGTGTTGTTGTAAGATAAAGATAAACATTTTCCTACTAGATACGAAAGTTAAGATACATGATAGAGATTATTAAGCGAAAGTAAACAAGCAAAGAGAAATTTAGTTTATCATTAAACTCAAATCTAGCATAGATATCTCGTAAAATATTAGAAACGTTTATAATCTTACTTATAACTATCTGTTTTCTATCCATTGCGAAGACACGATGTGAAAAATGAAGTTAAGGCTTTCCAATTCGTAAAAATTTCTATTTCGTTTATTATCGGAATTTTTCCAAACTATCTCGTAATAACAGTTACATTACGAAACTATAAAATATAATCGTTGAATATTATAGGAGGACAAGAAGCGAGCAGAGACTTCGTACGCGAACGAAGCTGATCAATATTCATGGATCCCCGTTGTAGGGCGGTTTTAGCGCTGTCGGAGTGGGGTGGATTTATACGAATGCTTCCTTCCGTCTGAACGCGCGAGCTATTCTTCTTATAATTCGCTAGTCTTAAATTAATGAGAAATGCTTCTCATCACGCATTGCATCACGTTGATTAGTCTAATATGAGAACCGCAGATTTTTTATATCTAAATAATACTGATGTTATTGGATTTCTTACATTAGTCAGCAGTTAATTCTGTAAAGGTGAATCTATATTATCGAGCTTAAACTTTGATTTAGCTCATTGTTCTAACTGAAGGCGAATTTCATTGTCGCATATTATGCAGGAAAATTATATGTGCTTCATTGAATTGTGCTGCAAATCGAGTTAACAGAAATTGAACTAACAAAAAATTGTCCAAGTCACAACCACAATCTGAATTCGATTTGAGCTGTATTCGATAATGAGGATTAATTCTAATAATATTTAGAATATGAACTGGTTACCACGATTTATCTTGAGAGTCAGCAAATTGGAAGAAAATTGTAAAATAAATATTTTATTTCTCTTATTCCAAATGGGAAATTTCAAAAAAAATTGCTGAAATTAAATTATTGATGTTCATTTGCAGTGTGTGAGGACAGACTGGCGCTTGTAATTGATAAAAACTAAAAACTTTATTCCAATAATAAATTTACATGCGCCAAACCTGCTTTTATTACATATACGGTTGCCATCTTTTAACTAGTGTCCCGTCGAACCTTGAAGGGCCATTGGCCAGAGATTTCTGGCTTGTGCTGCCAAAAATTGATAATTATAATAAAAATTGCAACTTTATTTAGCAATTTTCTGGTTTCTTTAAAAATAAAAAAAAAGATTATTGGCTTTTTATTCTCCTGCTGAAAATTTCTTTTCAAAATCGGACAAAAATCGACTCTATCATGTCTATATATTATCAAAAGTTTATTGAAATTGTAAATTTTTCTCGCATGCCATCAAAATATTAGAGATTCGTTCACAAAGTCGAATTTCTAGAAAACTGGAGAAATGGTAACCATGATTATACGCGATTTCGATCTTTTTCTCAATTGCTAACGCAATTGCAAATATACTTATATTCTTGACGCCAATCACTGTCTGAAAGCAAAAAAACCTTTTTTCTTTGTTTTATTATTTGTAACCCCGATAATTCGAAAGAATACTTTTAAGATAATTCTAACATAATGTAACTATCGACATTATAAGTTAGAAGTTCTTCGAATTGACTTTACAGAAAATTCTTTCATGTTTAAAGTACATACACGAATAAATCCCAGAATATTCAACTTGATACAAAAACGGAAAAAATTAAAAAATTATATATA
>Ga0157364_1003654_pt1 | contig 14998 bp, 6 predicted proteins | sample AttsexASBM2_FD_111476 | JGI IMG/M metagenome (GOLD analysis project Ga0157364, IMG submission 111476) | Fungus gardens microbial communities from leaf cutter ant in Ribeirão Preto, State of São Paulo, Brazil - Atta sexdens ASBM2 | ecosystem: Host-associated > Fungi > Mycelium > Unclassified ... | reverse complement strand
CAAAATTCCGCCATCAGCCGGGATCGTTTGGCATCCAACTGCGAAATGTTTTTACGCGATTTCTTTCAGATTGGTTGATCGGTCGGGCGCAATAGAATGGGCAATCGTACTAGGCATTATAACCAATTGATAATTCACGGATGATTCTTTTGCGAGAGTACGGAGGATAAGCGTATGATTTTACGACGGAGTCGTTAATTCCGTGAAATCCTATAAATGCACTGATTTTTTTTGCGTGCGTATTTAAATATTGATGATCAAAAAATGCGATAATGTCAAATACTTATGTATCAACAATTTCACGATAGAAATATAAGAGCTTATATTTTTACATGCTTTAAATATATTAGCCTAGTCCGAATTAATAAAAGTTTTGAATTATCTATCATATGTACCGATAATTTATAGAACAGATAAATGTTCGTAATTTGCGACTGTTTGTTTAAAATTTAAATTTAAATTCTGCCAATAATTGTTATCTTCCTTTCTATTGTGTAGGAAATTATAAATCCATCGGGCACGAATATTTATGAACGATTATCATAACGTGTTCTTTTTATTGTGATATTTTGGAAATATATATATAAATCTTTCTTGCAATATTTTAAAGCTTTTTTACGATATGTGTATTTTTTACTTTTCTTTTTTACTTTTTCACTTTTCTTATGAACAATAATTGCAACATAATTATGATAACTTAAAATTAATTGATTTGAACTGCAATACATACAATGCATAATTAGTAATTAATGTTCGATCTATATATATATTTATTATAATAATTTCTTGTGTTCAATGATACATTGTTACAGGTCTATGATTGTCAAGGATTTAACAAATGACTCGTCTTACATTTGTTTCTATCAATATAAATTAACTTTAACTCAGTTTAATTTATTTTTATCTTTCTATAGTTTATTTATTTTATAGTTTGAGAATTATATAAAGACAGAATAAATTAAACGAGATTAAAGTTAATCTACATTGGTAGAAGAAACATTAAAGAACGTTTTAGAGGTCTTAACTATTAATATTGCACACATATATTGAAAACACGATTGGATGATATGCAATCGCAAACAGGTTTTTAACCCACTACTTTGGTCTTCCACTGTTTAGTCAATTGTTTTACTTTCTGATAATGCGCGCTATTATATCATTCTCGTTTCAACGATTCCGAGTTTTCTTATATTTTGTTTCTTCGGACACCCGGCTAATGTTCTCATTTCCTCTTTTATTTCAATTGTTGAACGTATCCAAAGACTTGTCTAACTTTAAGTTAAAACATTCATCGGCAATAATATCTTTCTGCGCAAAGAATATACATTACCGGGATTGAACTGGGAGGAGGGTGGTAATGCAGAGAGTTAAGAGGATTTATTTTACTTTAACAGGTAACGAGGCTCCGATCAAACTTCTGTAAGATTATCTATATCAAATCTCTTTTCTGGCACTCACTTTTACGTGAGTATTACAACACTAATATGCGAAGTCAACACTAACGCGATCTGAGAAAATATGTCTTATTATAGAAGCTGATTAAAGGCAGTATCTACTAATTGCATCACAAATTATCTAGAAGACTGCAGACGCTGCTCGATTACACGAACCGAGATAGTGTGCAACAGTTGGTCTATAATAACGACAGATGACTACGAAGATTTGACACGGACTTCTATCGGCGAGACGCGTTATCAGTGTCAATTCCGGTGTAACTATCTCGCTGTCGCGACGGAAGGCGCGAATCGTTCATAAAATCGCGAACTAGCTTGCCAATTTTCTTAATGACGTCGTCCGCGACGGAAATGGCTTGAGTGCACGCAGGAAATTGATGTATGCGGATGAGAGCAGATCGCACTTAAGCGTCTTCGCCAGGAAATATGCGTTCTAGACAACGTGCGAGGTCACGCGTGAATTTTTAAAGCTCACCCTGAGTGCCTTGACTCTTTTTTTTTCTCTTTTCCGTTTTCTCTCTTTTTCTCGCGCTTTTTTCTCTCAGTTCCGCTAAACGTCCTTGACCCGCCGGAGGCCCAGCGTATTCACGAGGGTATAAACCAGCGAACGCTAGCTAGTCTCTGCGCTCTAGTTAATCGCGTTAATTTGATTACTCGCTGAATAATCGAGGTGACCGCGTTTTTAAAAAAGATATCGCAGCATCGTTAGGCGGAAATCGCGATGCGAACCGAGAACAATCGTACCTCTTGTATAGAGATTCTCCTTTGAATGCGAAATGTTTGTTGAACGATGATGTTTGTTGAACGATGATGTTTGCACGTTCCCATTTTGGTTTCTCATAAAACGAAGCTATGGAACTGTGATTGAAGACCTAAAACGAATGTTTTGGTTTTACAGTTGGAAAATTTTGGTTATTTTTAATACATTTTGCAGTTTATCTTAAATAGTTCATTAAATTTTTATGTTAATTTAATACAAAAGGAATATATTAGAAAGTAACATAAATATTATATAAATATTATATAAAAAATTAACACAAAGCTGTAATATTGACCTAATTTGGAAGCATATTTCTTTAAAATTAACATTTATAATATATTAATTCAATATTTTATTTATTTATTACATACATTTTATTCATTTATCTTGTAATTTACATTTCAAAATATATTGTTTTAATTATACATATAATTGTTATATAACATTATTTGTCTACTTACTCATAAATTATGTTATTTTAACACTAACAAATACTACATATTAATTTAAGACAAAATATTCATATATAATAATCATATTATATTAAATTAATCTCGAATATATAAAAATTAATATAAAAATTTTAAATATCTTTTACTGTATAATTACAAAAGAATCTAAAATGGAGCGCTACTTTTATTGATAAGTTGTTACTTTTCTACGATTTTTAAAGAATGAGATATCTTTAGATCACGTATATGCTTTCATAAATTCGACATTTTAGTCAATATTAATATTATGTAGCTTTTCTAGCTACACGATTCGTTTTTTTAATAATGGAATAAAGAACGATATTGAGTTTTATATTACATTTGCTTCTTTATTCAAAGAAATACTTTGTCCGAATGTAAAGCAATGAATCTACGTTTAATACTATTTGGCGGTAAAAATTCATATCTATTATTTCGAGTTGCTATCGCAAAAATGTATGTGCTTGGTGTAACATTTCCTGAAAACTTCTCTCGCGCACTCTCTTCGTAAAATTATCATGCAAATATTTCAAGATGAGCAATTCGACGAAGTTGACTCATGAATTATGGAACTTGAGTACTTTTCACGGCTAAAGTTAGTATTCCATTTTTTTAAATTTTGATATTAATTGATAGAGTTCCGGTATCCAAAGAGAATTTCAGAGAGTTAAAAAGATTTTAGCAATTAATAGCTTAAAACAATAAAAAAGTAAAAAAGAACGAAATAGAAATAAATGAAATGAGTAAAGAAGTCAAATACAATCAAGGTTATCTTGATGCTTAATAAATATTTTCTATGTAATTTTAAATAAATTTTTAATTACGAGGGGGGGGGGGTCGAAGGTTTTGAAAACACAACTCTCAACTATAAGATTGGATTAATAACATTAAAGTTGATCGAATAGAAATAATTTTTTACATTACGAGTAGAAATATTTTTTAAGTTTTTATAAATTAATTTAAAAGGATTTTTTTAGAATTTTTATATTGAAAAAATTCCTGATTGAAACGATAAAGTTGTGAATTTTGTGCTACGCGCGAATGTGAATTTGATAGCCTTTCAACTTCCATTTCACAGGACTTCCATTTTTAATCGTTAACACTTTTTTAAAAATGTAATAGGAATTTTGAGAAAATGTCAGGACATTATTAATTAGGTATACGCAAGTTCTGAAAATGGGATGCTAATTTCATAGAGAGGTGTACTTTTCAACTTTGCTTCGATGATCAGGTACTCTGTGAGTTATCGTTCAGCGACGCTTTTTGCTGCAAATTTGCATCATTATGATCGGTTCTTATAAAAGGTAGAACATGAGGGCGATCGTGCAGCAAAAAAAGCTTTATAACTGACCCCGATAATCTATCGCAATGATAGTTAATCGAACGTAGGCTGCACGAGTAAATTTAGATTGCTCGAACGCTAATCATCCAATCTCCCCTACTACGCGATTATTTTTTTACAGATTATAATTATTTACTAAATTTAAATTGTTTGTAAATAAAATTCACATAATAATAATTTATTTATTTAAATTTATTTATTTAAATTACAACAAATAAGATGCGCGTTTAATTTTTTTAAGTTGAACGTTGTTCGAAGGTGTAAATAAACAATGAAATTATTATACTGCTTTATAATACAATTGATTTTTAGTAGAAAACTCAGAATTATTTTTGAGTATTAACATTAAAACTAAAAATGATAATTCTCTTTCTCTCTTTCTCTTTTTCTTTTTTTCTCTATCTTACTCTCTTAACGTTTGGGCTGAAGAAAATTGACTTTAAATTTCACGAAGCGCAATATATATCCGCTTTCCGTTTAATTCTGAAGTACCTTTCTCTATCTATCTCAAGAATAAAAATAAACGCTGCATCGCTTTGCGATTGCCCTTGACCCGTCAACGTGTTCGCGGAGAAGTGGAATAACCGCTTTAAACGTTCATGCTCTAGAAATGCTCGCTACTCTGTCTATCCATCCAACAAAGTGAAGATAACGCCAATGCTGGAACGGATCGGGGTTAAGGGCCGTTTCTCACTGATAGTAAAATGATCGAACACTCTGAGCCCTTTGTCACCATTGTATACCTTAGCAAATTCTGTTTGATATATTCTTCACCCTTTTTATAAACATCATACCATGATGTGCTAAACTAATTTATAAAAATATCCTGGTGAACATTCTGAGAGAAATTTTTTATTAGGGCATTCTTTTCTAACTTTTTCTTAAGTAATTTCTCACATAAATATTCAGATGTGATGCGATACGGAATTACATTAATGAACATAATTATTAAATGCGGATGTTCAAATATATGAGTCAGGAGTGTACGAAAGTAAAAGCATCTATTGATATCGGTTGATTAGGTAAAGGGTTGACGAGGGCACATCGTATTTTGCAGAGAGTAGTTATGTCGGATTATTAATTGCCAATTACTCGCCGTGAGAGCATCGTGTCAGATCGTTGAGCGGGATTATCTCGAGTCAATAGTCACGGCAGATATTATCTACCGTCACAAAATTGTCAGTCATATACTCTCAAAGCAGCTGCGGAATCAGAGATCCGGATTACCCTCGATTCTTCGGTGATGCAACTCTTTGTCTTGTCCGCTAATTTATTACGGATTCGACGACAAAATCCCTCATGCTGAAAAGAGAGCTTATGTGCGAATTTATTACGTGTATCCAGTGCACAACAATGTCACTCCTAACGAAAAGATTTTTTTCGGCAGTAATTAATGGCATTTAATTCAATAACTAATGCAATCAAGAGTAAATTTAAATCAGTAAATTTAATTTAATTTATTGTTTAATTTATTATTGTGTAAATTTAAATCAGTAAATTTAATTTAATTTATTGCGAAGAAGTTTACATGAAGGTTACATGAAAATGTGTACAATTGTAAAATTTATGTTAAATTTAGCACATTTTACATATCCTAAAGTTGTTCCTCTCAAATTTTTGTATTAACTTGACACACAATGAATATACTAGAGATAACACATATAAGACTTAAGTAAATTAACAAAAATTAACAAATGTGTAGTTTCTTTGATACAATTTGGAAACAAATTATGGAAACATATTTCTTTAGTAAAACTAACATTGATAATATATTAAATTAATGTGTATTTATCTTTTAATTATTTATTTTAGAATTTACATTTTAAACATTATTTTCATTTTTTTTATTTTTTCAGAAATAGCGGTATTTTAACAAGAAATATTAAATATCAAAATTTAATAGATACAAGATATTCAATTAACGTAATATATTAAATTAATATTTGGATATGATGAAAATTCAACACAAAATTTCTGCTCTCTTTCTTATCATTATGTAATAAATTAATGTAGTACTTTCTTGTGATATATTATCGTGTATCTACATCGTGCACAGTATGAGATACAAAATGACGAGGTGAGCGCGCAATGTTCGCGATGTACAGAAAGTTCAACCATACATCAACTTTGTTCTTGATGAAGCCGGAAGTTCACGATCAAACGAAACCCTATCCGCACCTCAGTGATGTACAACTATCGTCCTAGAGAAGTGTATTTTCGTAACTCAGCCCACTTCGATATTATCTAACTTGAATCTCTTTAACGCTCCGCATAACTGTAATTACATAACTGCAGCTAAACTCCCGAGACACACGTTGACCACACGTGAGTCTCCGCTAACATAATTATCGCGTTGCATTATAATGCACGTGTCAAGTTTCTCGACAAGTAGGCGCGATACAAATCTGTAGCCCGTATTCTTTTCTTCTTACGGCGTCATTCTCCATATTTTTCTATTGCGACTTATACTGGGAAATTGTTCTTTCCATAAAGATAAAGATCCGATTTTGATAAAGTATCTAAAAATTTAGCTATAGATACAATTCTGAAAATAATCTTATTGGATTAAAATAATTATATAGGAAACTCAAGCATAATGACAGCAATGCTTCAAAGAACGCCTGATCTAATGAATTTGAGCTCTGAAGCCAAAACGCAAAGCTATCGATGCAAAAAAATCAATATGAGTAATATTTCGAAAATCATAAAATGTTGATACGCGTCTGAACGTTTGACACTTTACAGTCCATGAAATCTTACATTGAATTTTTTGCATCGATAACTTTGCGTTTTGGCTCCGGAGCTCAAATAGGACTATTTTAAAGAATTTTGATTTGACATTTTAATATCCAGTTTGAGCATCCTATGTAATTATTTTGATAGTTTAACAAAATTATTTTTAAATCTGTGTTAGCTAAGTTTTTAGATCTTTTAGATAAAATTGTTTTTTTTCTGCAATGAATACTTCATTGAAGACCATAGTTTATCGTTGTAAGATGTGTTATAGCGCCTGCAACATGTTCTAATTGTCTCGATGAATGAGGAAGGCGAAGTTGCGCTTGCAAACGTGTCTGTCACCAGCCATGAAAATCTCATACTATAAAAGGCTCGCTCTAAATTTAGGGGAAGGGCTGAGAGGGGGAGAAATAAACCGTTCCGTAATTACTGTCGCGCTCATCTCTCCCGAGCCGCTTTTAATTTCATAGAATACCCCGGGCCGAGATGCGGGACGGCGCCTCGTTCATCGTGATAAATGCATCGAGGGACGAAAGAGGAAAAACGTATGATGTCCCGGGACCTTATAGAAAATAACTCGCATATTTCATAATCGTTTTATACAGGACTGAGAAAGTTACTAAAAGTTTGTAAAACTAACTAGTTACAGTTTTATAGTTACAGTTTTTTTTTTCAAAAAGTAACTAGTATAGTTAAAAGTTAGTCATGAAGTCATTACTCTTTTCAGTTACTTTTCTGTTAATGTTTTCGCAATGCTATTTTAAATACAAAAATCTTATATTTTTAACATTTCTAAATTATTTTATTGATCGTACTATACATTTAGTGTTGTGTACTATATTTATATATTATATATATATATATATATATAAATTATTTATAATAAATTAATATACTTGGAATAAAAACAGAATTAAACTAAGATGTATATATATATATATTAAAAGCTTCCTTAAATTTATTTCTTAATGCAAACATTTATATGATATAATGTTTTTATCATACTAAAAAAAAAAAGATTGACTGCTGCAACATTAGATGATAAAATATAGCATTTTTAATTGACTATAGCAATCAATTTTTGATTAGCCTATCTGTCAATATAGGATTTCGATAGGCTAACGTAATCAAAAATTGGCTACTGTAATCAATTAAAAATGCTATGCCATATTTTATCATCTAATTTACTATAACAGTCAATCTTTTTTTTCAGTGCAGGGAGATGAAGATATATATTCACAAGAAACAATTGTTGATTTTGTTAACTTCATTTTGATATATTGACTAAGTTTGAAGAAAGTAAAATAATTATAAAAGTAATTATTAAATTAGTGTGAGTGAAGTTACAGCTATAAATGGAAATGAAGACAACGAAATTAAGTTATAATTATGGAAAAAAGTAGCTTTAACTAAAATTTCGTTATAGTAACGAGTTATTTTTCTTCAATCTTGGTTTTATCTTTTATTATATAGATCTTTTATTATATAGATTTATTAGATAGATCTTTTTGACTTATAGAAATGGCATCTTTTTAAAACATTATTAATACATATCTAATAATACTCTAAATAGAGATATATTTTCTAGCTATTGGAAAACAATATTACATTATATGCATATTTTGGGCAATATTTGCCCTTTTAGATAAATAAAATAAATTAATCTTGAAAAGGTCAGACCATTATATTATATTTTAATCGATCTTCGTTTATTTATATTCCTAATTAATTTACGCAGTTGCTTCGTTGAATTATTTGCTATAACTTTGTTTATAGTTCCTACAGGCAATTATCTTTTTACATGCAGTTATTATTATTATTACAATTTTATATTTTTTTAGTACTAAAAACTATAATGCCTCGCAATTTTTTTTACTTTATTTTCTCGACTATTGTCTCTTTCTTTGTTCCACTCGTTACATTAACGATCTCTTAAAGTAAGGACCATGACGGGACATGAAGACAAAAAAAGAAATGGTAACATTTCTAAGGAAAGGAACGGAGTGGACAGTAAACGGAATGAAGTAGTTTTATTTTGCTCTCACCGTTTTGCCTTTTTCTCTTTCGCATTTGGTTCTAAATTCTGCATTCCAGTGCTCTCATCTAATTTAATGTATCTCGGCAGTGATGCAATATCACGTATTTCAATTATTCGCAAGGTAGTGATTAAAATTAGTTTATCTGATTTAACAGTAGCGAAAATTAGAATACGAAATTAGAATGCAAAATTAAGTTTCCGACTCAGTAATATCTGACTGTAATTATCGCAGACATGATGAAATGATATTGATGGTTCAGTTATACCAAGTTAATGTTGATTAAACAGTTAAGACTCGGTATCATCAGTGTATGATTAACTTTAATCGCTGTTCAATTTATTCTTTTTTTTAATTTTGAAAATTAAATAGAAAAAGATAAACAGCAATTTAAATCTCGACATTAAAGTTAATCTTTGACATTGATGGAACCGAGCTTAAATTGAATAACTTTATTCTTTAATCCTTTACGCCCTTTTACTCTTTGTAGGTAATAGTACAGCTTATGGTCTGAGAAGAGAGAATCAGCTAAAGTTAGTTAACCCAATTTACTATGAAATTCAATATTCAGTCTAAAAAATGTCTTTTTTAATTATTATTGTTCGATAATCTTCTTGTGTAGGTCTCTCGTCTTTACGTAAAGAAGTCTAATTAAAGGCTTAAATGTTTGAAGTGGAAAGTATAAGATTTATACTAAAATATTATTAGATACCAAGACCTGTTTTGATCAAATGACTTTCTTCATTTATTTATATTAAAATATTACAGTTAATTAAAGAATAAAAATTTTATCAAACGTTAAGTTGAATTACATTGACCTTGTTACTATAATTACAAATTCGCAATAATATTTTATAAATATAATAAAAATATTTGCATTCGATTGTCTCGACTGACGCTAAGGAAAACACTTTTAATGAACATGATGATATTAATTCTCGCTTGTCGATTTTCTCACTTTATTAAATACATACTTCGCGTGATAATTAATACATAGCCGAGGAATTATTAACGATGACACTGAATTGCGAAATAATTAACGCGTGACGTGCAGCTGACGCAAGTCTGATCGTCTATTGTGTGCCGATCTATGGCTAGCGTCAACTGTTCAATTATTTTTCGTTAATATCACAAAAAGCAACGCTTTTGTGTTTTTTGTTTAACTTCCATTTTTCAAAACATTTCAGCATACTCGAGGTATGAAATTGCCTCGCGAGAATACTCCAATATTTTGCAACACGCACACGAATCCGGATATCAAATCAATTAAAAACGTTCTACACTTTGTCTAGTATTAGAGGCATAGAAATACGGTATGATAGTCGATCACGTATAACGCTTAACTCGCTTACGTGGAGTCAAATTGAACCAGATGGCAACAAATGAAAATATGATATTAAAGAAATATATTTAAAAAATATTTCTTTTATAATTTTAATATTTGAAAATTATTATTTTATGTTTAAAACGCAGTTTATAATTACTTATAAATAAATTAAAAGTTTTGTTTATACACATAAAATATAAATACTTGAAAATATAGATTAAATTGATCCTCATACGAGTATTTACATGTTAAAATTCTGTTACAAAGGACATCTTTTTTAATAGTGAATTCGATCGGACGCACTAGTGCGCACTGCATATTAAAGCCATTGTACGCTGATTTCATCTGTATAGAAGTAAAATGCAAATATTTCGAATTATAAAATACATATGTTACCAAACAGAACAATAAAGCGAAAATTTCGTGGTGTGTTAAAATGTTGAAATGTTAATTTCTACATGAAAGATATCTTTACGTCAATTTGTCTGCTCATGTCATACAACTTTTCCACTTGTATCTCTTTGCTTGTTTAAGATGTACATGTCTTGTGTTGGAAGAACAACTACCCGCGATTCGAACAAGGTGACAAGCGAAATTAAGTAGTGAGATTTTTTTTAGATAGAACGAGTAAAAAGGACAGAAAGGGAGAGGCGAAAGGGAAGAGACGAAAGGAGATCCTCTTTAGCTTTCACGGTGGACGGGTTAATTCCGAGATCTCGTTACCACGCATGTGGTAACTGAACAGAAGAGAAAAGAGAGAAAGAGAGAGTAACGAATCGCTCGAATCTCGAAGAAGACGAGAGGAGAGACCGGAGCTAGGCTGCAACGAGGTTAAACTCGACGAAAGCCTCATCTCCAATTACCCGGGAGCGTGTTGTAGCTAGTAGCGCGTTACGCTCTCGCGTAATTTGCAATGACGTCGGCGACCACGAGCGCGATAATTACCGTCGCGAAAATATCCTTTAATACTCCAGGTTAGAGGATGGCGTTTCCGCTCGTCGAATGTAGCCGCGATTCCTCGGAGAGCTCATTCAGTGGATTCGTCGCTCCGCCGATCTTGTGCTCCTCGTTCTCGGCGAGAGTTTCCTTCGTTGCTCTTGCCTTTATCGTGCTGCGACTCTGATAGAATGCTATTCGACTCGTCCGAATCACTCGTCAAGAGAGGAATGCCCTCGAATTCCTCGGGGCGAGCTCATCCGAGGAGCAACGCGCGATTCTTCTGAATATCTCGTGCTGGAATACCTTAAACATTCGCATTTGGAGATCAGGACGTCCGATACATGCTTCCGTCCGTTCCTTTGTGCCGTTTATAATAAATTTGACTGAGGTATCGTGCGAATCAGTGAACTATCCATGAGATTTTTGATATCTATTCTCGCGCGCGGTAAACAATTTATTGCTAAGTTTCTCTTAAATATGAGTCAGTCAATATATTTCATACCCTACATATGTCTGATTTCAAACTATTTATTATTACAGTTATTACTACAAAATAACCATGCCGTATAGTAACAAAAACTTTTCTTTTAACTAATAATATATTATTTAGATTTACTTTCTCAAGCTAAAAAGCATTAATATAAAATTATGAAACACACGATTTATTTTTCTTTTCTTGAATCAGATTTTTCTCTTTTTTTTACTGTAATATTTATTTGATTTAAATAAAACTTAGGGAAACGTACGTTATAAAAGCGATATTTTTCTATTTTTTTTCTATTTTCTATAAATACATAAACAGAATGTAATGTCAATTTGCCTTTTGTCAACGATCTTCTGTTTCTCTGCTCTACTGCTTTTCTTTAAGTAAGATTTGTTATAATTTATTATTTCATTGTATCGTTGCCTTAAAGTGTGATATGTTACTGTTTCAGTATTACTATAATGGCTTTTCCGTTCTGTAAAGGTCATGATTGCTGATATTTCTCTGAGATATTTATGCAAAATCCGTTTATACAAAACGCCGGTAATATGATGAAGAAAATCGGATCGTTCAATTGGTTTCACACGTACGTTCCAGGATTACTGTCACCTCTCGTGGAATGGAATTTGCAACTTTACAATGCGGTGGTAATTAATAGCGATGTCGATAGCGTCACATCATGTATTTATATATCATATACACGCAAATATCAATACGTGCAAGCGGGAATAATTTTCCAGCTTGTTACGAGAGAATTTGCGCGGAAAACTCGTGTCATTCTCGGTAGTTGCTCTCAATTGTATGAACTTTATATATGTACTCGGTGCATCTTTCAGCACGCGAACTGCGTGGTTCTCATTGACGCAATCATAAAACGACGCCATAAAACGACCCACTTTCTCGGATGTTACAACAATATAACTGTTACTTTGTAAACAACGCGTAGCAAAAATATTACATTTTCGTTATGGATTATTTATTACAAATAATCAAAATATTATCATTTTAGTGAAACTTCTTTATTCAGGATTTTGGAAAATAATCCATTTTCTCCGGAGATTGCGATTATTTCACTGAAATTTATGATGAAAATGATACAAAATATAAATAGATGAATTTTTCAAAAACTGTTATACTGAGAGAAAAGTTGCGATTATAATTGCATCTATTTTTCCTCTACTTGCATCTCTCAACACGAACTGCTTGGTTCTCGTTCACGCAATTGTAAAATGACGCCCGCTTTGGTGGATGTTATAACAATGATATATATAGCTGTTACTTTATGTCGTTATTTTTTATAAAGATATTAATGAAGATTAATTTTTTTATAGACTTTTTGTTGATATAAATAATCAGAATAATATTATCAATAATTGCATAGTAAAATAATTACAATTAGGAGCTCCATTTTTATAATTATTATTGCTTATAACAATGTTAATAATAATTATATTTATAGTTCTATCAAAAAAATATATTTGGCATCGAAAATGATTGTAACTTATAACTAAATTATGCAACTATTATAATTGCAGCTATTTTTTTCTCAGTCTAAGTTTTAATAATAATGATTTATTTGTGTGAGCAAACATTTAAAGCTTAACAGGAGAATGAAAGTTGAATTATTTCTGGCCTTTAAATTTCAAATTACAATAGCGAACGCTTTTACGTGATCCGTTTACGTAGAAAGGAAGGAGAGATAAAAGGGTAAAGAGTGATCGTTGTCGAGCTTAAGACCATTTTCTCGTTCGAGGAATCGAGTACTCGTTGAACGGAACGGAAACCCTGAGCTGACCGGTACATACTCTATTGAAGCAAACTTGGGAGGCGTTTTCCGATCTTCTCAACGATACGCCACGCTGTGGTGATTGGAAGAGCTTGAAACGCCGTCTCATGACTACCTTGGGGAGGGAAAACGTCTCGAGTACTTTGGAATTTCACAACGGATTTAGAGTTGTCGATATCGGCAGTTGGCATTGAGTGTACTGCCTCGTTAACCAGCCCTTTTCGGGTGCGATGATGTGCAACCGAAGTTTAGCAACCACATTGTGCAATTCTATGCTATTGATATGTCGCTCTTTCCTGATCGTATGCTAATACAAGAAATGGTTCTACCTCTTTGTAGTATAAGCACTTTCAAACACCTTTCAATTCCTCTTATTGAAATGATGGAAGATTATTCTAACATAGCTGAAACTCAGTTATGATAGATACGAATTGAAAAGAAAATTTTTAGATTAAACAAAGTTCCAATAGTTAATTCTTCATTAATATAGTCAATATTTTCATTGAGAATTCTGATAGACAAATTTAAATCTATAAAAAAAAAATAAATAAAATATAGTCCGATTTCTATTAATAGTAAAAATTCGTTGTTAAAGTTTTTACAAGCATCTCTATGATCGATTCCTCTCATTAAAATGAAAGAAGTTCTAACATTAGCGTGCCTTAGCATTAGTTGTATTAAATACGAATTAAGAGAAAAATGTTGGACTTTGAAGGCACGATATTTTTTATTGTAAATTCTGGTAGATAAATCTATAAAAAAATAAGTAAAATACAATCCGACTTCTATGATTGTAAAAATTCGTTATTAAAGCTTTTGCAAGATTTTTTTTTTTATGCGATCCGAAATAATATAAAAATCTGAACCGAAATTATTTTCAAGCACGAAGAATAAAAAGTTTATCTGTATTAATTGTTGCAGCGGTGTCAAATAGTACACTTTTCACTCTTCTATCAATGCATGAACATCTAGATACCTACATCGAATTTTTAAACAACAGTAAAAAATTTTTTATAGCGCCTCCATCCTTTGAGCAACAAACAGTAGCTTTGCATAATTTAGGTTTGTTTTTTATCGCTGCATTAGACTGCCTAGAACTTTTCTTCTCGCTACATTTGAAACATGTATCTTTATTTCATTTTAAATACAAAAAATGTACATTAATTTGGCTGTAAAAAAATGGAACCTTTATCTCACCTTCACTTTTACATTTTTAGCAGGAACCTTGTGAAACAGGGTAATGAAAAGGTGAGAAATTATGTATCGACAGAAGGGTTAAAGTAACAGAGTTAAGGATTAATCGAAAAATGTTTTTAATATTGTTTATGAAAATATCAACTACCACGAAAATAATGTTGTTACGTGTGTTTACGTACCGGGCACAGTTCTAAAAATACTTTCTTCATTTATCGGTTCGTTGCAGCCATCGTTGAGTAAATCCCCATGTGTAAAACAGCTTCCTGGCAAAGGGTCACTTTGTGAACTGTTTGAGCGTGCCAATAGACTTGTCCCGACATCGTGGAATAACACGAAGAGTATTTTTCCGAACGTATGTTTATAGAAACTTTATTTAACCTTTCGGCAGTTCGCCTCTAAAGTTTTATTATACATTTTGACTATTCATTAGAATGTTAATATCCATTTATAAATTTTCAACATTCTGT
>Ga0157364_1003652_pt1 | contig 14999 bp, 5 predicted proteins | sample AttsexASBM2_FD_111476 | JGI IMG/M metagenome (GOLD analysis project Ga0157364, IMG submission 111476) | Fungus gardens microbial communities from leaf cutter ant in Ribeirão Preto, State of São Paulo, Brazil - Atta sexdens ASBM2 | ecosystem: Host-associated > Fungi > Mycelium > Unclassified ... | reverse complement strand
ATCTATTAAATCCTAATTCGAGATAATCGGAATTCTGATGGATCGAATCAGAATTTCCGATATTTAATCAAATATTTTTCTCAGTGCATTCGATATTTATATAACTCTCACTGTGCCGATGTTCATCACATCAACATGGTGTGGATTCACAACCCCAGTGAAATTTATATCAATCATGAATTTAAAATCCATGCTATTAAATCCACATGTTAATACCAACACCTATTAATAAGAATTATGTAGGCACAACATGATATTAAATCTATATCGATATTTCTTAGAATGCGTTATGCGTTAAATATTCGACTGCCTTCAATATCCTATCAATAATCGATTATGTACTTCATCTGCACATCGACATAAAGCAGCCGATTTTTCTTTCATTAAAAATCATCGTAAGTACTTAATGTATATGCACGTTCTGATCGTTCAAGCTAATCTCAGTTTGCAAATCAAAAAGCCACGTCAAGCGGCCGCGATCGGATTAAAAAAATAGGACTTGTGATGAGTTGAGGTGACAAATCGCTCGGATTGACCGTATCGTATCTTTCTATCAATGGAGGGCTTGGGGTGCCCATCAACATATACATCATGCCGTGACTAATGTCTAATGATGCGCGTCGCACGTTCTCCTCGTTTCATCGTCCGATTTTAATCCGGCGTCCGGCTTCGATTCTTAAGTGCCACTCGCTGAAATCTTGATGTCACCTCAAGAGACACTCGTCGAAAGACTACATGCTCGCAAATTTCAGCCGGAATAACATTTCGCTTGCGCGCGCTCGCGCGCAACTTGATCAACGAAAGCCCACGCACGTCTCCCTAAACCGCTTCCTGCTTCATTATCACGCGAGTAACGTTGTGCGCGCTGATGTTACATAAATATAGTTATGTACCCCCGGTGCGATTTCACGTAGGAGTTCCGTAGACAACAATGATCGATGATCATTCGTTTGTATCAGCGGCATTCGTTGAAACCTGGAACCTGGAACGCCTGGAAAGGCCAAATTGTAGTGAATATCCGGTATCGCGAACTATTAAAACAATCTTTTCCATCAAATAAGTGAAAAAGTCAAATACGATTGAGGCTAAATCTTGATGCCTTAATATTTTTATCAACGAATTCAAGTAGACCACTCAATGCACATTAAAGCTGTCGTATACATATTGACGTAAAAATGTATGTTTAATATAAAAACAAATTAAACTTAATATAGCGAAAGCTAAATTATTTTTACTTATCAGGATCTTTATTATATAATATAAACAATCACTACATAGTAGGTTCAATAGACGCCACATACATATAACTCCGGAGAGAGTTAAATAAAATTTCATTCAATACAATTTCCAGTTGTTCAAACCACCCGCGAATCTTGAAAATAACCGATCAGAAAACGTAATCCTGAAGCTGGAATAATATCAGATAGTAAGATATTTTTTGTTACTTTTGGTAAACATCGTGATTCGGCATTTTTCACAGGTTTATCTGAATCATCTGCGATGTCCGAAGAAGCGATCCGGACAGCGATCGTAAATTCGCAGACATCGTTAAGCGAGATAAATTCTGTGATGAAGCATTAAGCCACCATATTCTGAAAATAAGACGCGAGATTTAATGATCGCGTTTTGTATATATTTAATTTACGAATTCTAATTATACGATGTGACAGCGTTAATATTAATGTTCGTGTGTTTCCATCAGCAATGCAATACCAATTATATAGTCTTTATTTCGCGTAATGTTTCCTTTACATTTGAATATTATATTTTAATTTGTGTCAAGTCAAACGGCAATAACACCGTCTCTTCATTCGTTGTAGTAAAATTATTTCACAAACAAGTAACGCGACTTTCCTGCAGATTATTTCAAGACGCAAGCAAACTTTCTCTCTTACGTGCCATTTCATATATTGTTTAACAAATGGAGTGGATCAGTTAAAGTTGCGCAATGGAGAAGATTGAATAAAACCTTTTCTCACGCACCAACCGTGTATTTTTGACGCACTTGACCGATATCCAGAGCCAGATTTCTATGCCGCGATAAGAATCGATGGCCGTACGTCGCACTGCGTGGAAACGGCGTGAAGAGGCTTGTAAACAGCGAGGGTTGGTACATAGTACCAGTTAATTGTGGGTGTAACGCAGCACGTCTTCGCCAGACAGCCACAATTTGGAGAGTCTCGTAATCTACGAGCTTGTAAAAATTTCCTCTAATTAAAACGGGTGTTGCCGTCATGAAATGACGAAGCCGTAGAAGAAGCCGTTGAATGCGTGATGCTAGGAAGAACGCTTCGATCGTGATGAAAAAGAAAACTAAAGATCCTCTAATCACGGTCTGGTCATAACAAGAGGTCCGATATTTTTCGTCAAAATCATGCGAAAGAGAGAGAGAGAGAGAGAGAGAGAGAGCTACCTCGTTTCTAGAAGGAAAGATATGCGCTATCTCGCTGTGATGTAATTTTGTAATTTAAATGCAAGTGTTGAACACGTTTATATGTATACATTCAAAAAAATACCAGTGTGGTTTTAATTAACATCAACACAGTGAGAATTGTATAGCCACAGCATGTTAAATCCACATCGATTTTTTTAGAGTGTACAAACATTAAGAAAAATTATATCACACATTTGATAATATTAACATAAATTAAACAAAAATAAAATTTTAATAAATTCTTTAAGTGTCAATTAATTTATTATGTATATTTAACAAAAATAAATTTAGAAAATTAACGCAAATTTTCGGTAATGTTGGACGATTATAGGCTGCTATCTTATATTCAAACTCTGATTAGGGTCTCTAGAGAAAATGATCTCATCGCGGGGCTCGCGGTGGAAATATGTTATGAGGAGAGGGCACTTAAAATACCGCCATGATAAAAAACGTATTTACCGCCAATATATTTCGGCATTGAATGAGCGAGATAAGCAAGTGCTGATCGCGCGGAGAGTAACAGTAGTGCAATAAAAGCTTGCTGTATACCTGATGTCACCAATAAACCTGCATCGACGATCTTTTTATTAGGCAATTAAATTTTACCGGGTTGCGAACGGACATCGCAATATTATAACGCTACTGCGTTATCCGTCGCGCTAAAAGCTCTCGGGAAGTTGTCATGGCGTAAAACGCGCGCTGTAATGTTGCGCGAACCAATTACATTACATTCGCCTACACAGGACTTAGCGAGTCTTTGATAATTGAACGAAATAATCTTTGCTACAATGCGTTCGGTGCGGCAGTTAATAAATTTCTCCGTCGGATTTATTGTCGCGTGTCGTATGATTCGCTCGTGCGCAAGACAGCTCCAACACTTATTATTCGGTCAACATCAACTAAAAGTAATATAACACAGCAATGTGGGAATTTCACACTCAACAATGTAACATCATGTTATGTAATGTCATGTATTATATTACACTCGTATTGAGTGCGAAATTATAATATTGATTCTCTAAAATCTTTAAGTGGAGTCTAATTCTAAAGAATGACAAAGAGTAACAATTGAGCCAGTAAAAAAGAGTGGCTCAATCATCAATTTTTAAGAGTGAGATTTCACTCTTTAGAGTTAAATTCCATTCTAAAGATTTTAGAGAGGATGTTATGTTACTTTTAATGCGTCGACTAGGCACACTTGCACAAAATAATTATTTAACTCTTACGTGTATAAAAATGTTATATCAGAATCAAGCAATCCAACTTAATTGTTATCAAATAGAATTATTTTTAAGAGAACTAACATTTTTATTCAAATAAATTTTCCTGTTATTCTACTGTCCTATTAGCCGTACATTTTGTTACTTTCAGTAAAACAAGTCCATATAATTTCCTAAATTTTTGTCTACGGATCTAGAATATATCTCTATACAAGATATATTTATTTGATATATAGTCTCTAAATCAGAATCAGTGGACTGATTCTGATATCAGTGTCAAGTATGCCACTAGTAATCAGTGAATGAAATGTGAGATCCCTAACCTAACTAATCTTTATGATGTGATCTAACTAACCTTGTTTTAATGCTGAAATTCACATATGGTATTGGAAAATTGAAATTAACGTGCAAATATCAAATATCAGTATTTTAGTTATATCATGCTCAAACATTCTTCCTTTAGTTGATTATTGATTATCAGTGCAAAATATGTCACTTGATAATTACTACTTGACTATTCACTGATTCAGATTTAGAGAGTAATATATTAAAAATTAAATATACATATATTTACGTATGATTTTAAAGAAAGTAACCAAGTTTGTCTTACTTCTCTCACTTGTTTACTCCTCTCTTCTTTTGCCTTTCCGTGTGCTTTTTCTCACATACACATTTCACCGAATCAGATTATTCCGCGTTTCCATTTCAGCCACTCTGCGAGCCCTCTGAAAGCCATTAGAACGGCGAGTGCGAAAATCGATGTATTGTGCGGAGTGCACTTCCTTTGCATCGAACCGTGCGATCTCTTCATCGCATCACTTCTTCTACTCACGGAGTAGCGAAGGTGGAGGCCGGATGATCGAGGCGAAACGATAGTATTGCGAATCCTTCGGGCAACTGTTCTTCTTCTCCTTCTCCTGTTTCTTCTTCTGCTTCTTCTTCTTCTTCTTCTTATTCCCCCGTGATACAGATTCCGCCGTGCGTGTCCGCCGCATAACCGCGATAAATTACAAGGGTGGAAGGCCGAAAGGGGTAGCAGAAGAGAAGAGATAGAAGAAGCGGCGGGAGACGGGAAAAGAGAAATGGACAGCGGACGCAGCTTGCTTTGCACACAATTTCCACGTGGTCGGGACTGGCCGGCGGCGGTATCTTTGCGCGAAAATAAAGTGTCGTTGCGCGTGCTAGCACACGCGTACCGCGAGATGCTGCCGAGCGCAAGAGGGTGGCGGAGGTGGTAGCCAGGTCCTTATTAACATTTTCTCTGGGATTCGCAGCGAGATTAAATTGACGGCGAGGATTTGCGAGTTGTTTGTTACCGGCTATTCCCGTCGACCCTTTCCTTCTCCTTCTTTCGCTGCCTTCGAGATTCTCTCATTCTTGCTCTCACCACACTGACTACGAAAGCCTGCAATTCTTTTCTGGTTCGCTCGAGATCATTCTCACAATTCTCGGTATAATGATCTCGATGATTTTTCATCCTAAGAGGCAATCTAAATTTACGCGATAGGTTTTCTGCTCAAATAAAACTCTTAAATCTAACAAAAACAAGAATTGTAAACAGAATTGTATTCAAAAGACAATATATATTACGCAATATATATTACAATATATATTATATATTAAAAATTTTTGTTTCTAGCTTTTTCAATTTTTTTTTATTATATTTTTAATTATTTATTTTATTTTTTATTTCTATAGGAAATGATAAACGCATAATAATGTTAAACGTTTATTTTTGTCGTCTTTAAGAAAATTCAAAGACGAGGAAGATCGAGATGGTTTTCTGAGTTTATATGGACCTTCTATTATGGAACAGTCTTTGCGGGGCGCAGCTGTTAGCTCCGTTGATCGTCAAAAGTGTACTATGTACTCACGGAAGAGCGGAGAGAAGCGCCGCTGCATTAATAAGACGGCGGCGTTCGCGCGCGCATCGGTCGCGTAGACGGACTTGGGATAGCTCTCGGAATAGATTCCTAACTTCGTACAGTAGGCCACATAATCTACGAGAGTAGGGAGAGTAGGGTGAGGCAAGAGGGAGGGAAGAGAGTGACGGAAGTTTATTTTCTCTTTGTGACTATTCGAAGACGCTACTCGTCCCAACCCAGAATTCGCGAACTCGCCTGACTCGGGACGAGCCAAATCGTAAAGCGGGGCGTAACCGCGTGGGCGACCGAGAGGAAAATAGCGGCGCTATTGTGACAAATTTCCGGAAACGCGTTTAATATTATGCACCATATGCAATATAGCAATCTCGAAAGTGCGTTACGCATTATTAAATATTTCACGCAATTTCTATTTCTAAATATATTCGGAATTTTATATATATATATATATATATATGTATACATATATATATATCTTTTTAGAAAAAAGTTTTTTTATATTTGATTTTGAAGTATATAAATTGAATACATCTCGCTTATCTATCTCGACAATGACATAACTCAGAAAATAAAGTTTTCAAAAAATAAATAAAAATAAATAAAAATAATTTAAATAATTTGGATTATTGAACACATATTTTGTAATATATTATTTTTGAAATGCAAGTTTGATGTAATAAGTGCTTGTAGAAAAATAAAAGTATATTTTTTAAAAGTATGTTCTTTCTTTTTTTCTTTATGTTTCCGTTCTTTTTTTCTAAAACTTGAAGTAAAAATTTCACTCTCAAAGAATGAAATCTCATTCTTAAAGATTAAAAATTGAGCCACTCTTTTACAAGACTGGGTCAATTTTCACTCTCTGGAATGAGATTCTACTCCAAATAATTTAGAGTGTAAGTAATTAAAAAATAACCATCTTTAAGTTATTGTTGTAACAAAAGTGCGAGATATATATATATACTTTATATTTCGTAAAAACAAATTAGTCCATCTGTTTGAAGACTTCCGGTTTACACTTCGCTTAGTCGACGATGGCGGTACGAAACTGTGAAGCACAATGTTACAGCCGTAACATTGGGCCGTACACCTTTTTATCGCGTGCACTTTTGCACTCTGCTCAGGACTTTTCGCGCGGCTCCTACGCTTCATTAAGTTTGAAGAGATCATTCTTTCAGCCCGATGTCTGCCCGCCTCACGGTTTCACGGGGCCCCGATCGCCAACAGAAAAAGGCAGAATCGAAGTTTAAAGGGAATCGCGAAGAAAGGCGACTTGAGCTTCCTTTCTCTTGAACGCCGCGTCGTCGGTGCCTTTGACGCCTACTAATGAGAGGGCAGTGATTAAGGGAACTCTCGCAGTGGAGTGCTGAGAAGCGAGGAGGAATACGAGAATAAGCGGGACAAGGTATAAAGCAGCATCGCGGACAGACAGACGGGCGGACAGCTGCGGTGCGACGCGGGCTTTTTCGTGAAGTAACGCGATCCCAAAGGAATCACCGCCTTGTCGATCGTTAATTCGACGGCGTGTCGAACGAACTTATTATCGACGTCTTCCTTTATTCTTCCCACTTTCTTTCGCACGATCGAAAGACGTTAAGCATCGATTCCACACGTGTCTCGAGCGACCTGACGATTAAGATCTGAATTTTTATAAAGAATAAATTAGCTAGGTAATTAAATGTAACAAAAATATGCAGGTTAGGCTAAGAATGTACGAATTTCACGGTATTTTGTAGTATCATTTTGATTGATGGAAAAATATCCTAACTTATATAGATACTTTCTTCTAAATGTGTCTTCATGTATATTCATGGAAAAAAAACACATATCTTCTTTCTGCATTTCTAATTTTCGTTCCATTACATTTCCGCTTTTTCTAAACGAAGTAGGAAACCGGTGGATCTTCATCGCCAGAGAAAATTCCATCGGTCACGTAATCGATACCGCAATGATAATTGAATAAAATCCAGTCAGCATTCCGTGAGTTCCTACGTTCGCGCAGGTATGCGAAATATGATGTTTCATTAATTAATTGATCTTAATAGGAGCTTTATCGAGGAAACTTGAAACACATATATTGATAGTTAATATTTATATAATATGTTAAATTAATATGTTTCAATAAAATTTACATTCACAATATGTTAAATTAATTTAACATATTATGAATGTAAATTTTATATTTTATTCATTTATTTTAGAATTTACGTTTCAAAATGTAATATTTTTATATTAATTATTTACTTATTCATAAATTGTGCTATTTTAACACTAAGAATTGTTGAATATCATTTTAACACAAACTATTCAAATAACATAATCACATTATGTTAAATAAACTTGAATATATTAAAAATTCAACGCAAAAATTTTAACACAGATCAATTTTAATACAATATAAAATATTTTTTACTGTGAACGTTTAATTAAAGACATTTAATTAACAACGTTTAATTAACAGAAAAAAAATCTCGATATTTCCTTTCATTTCACCTTCACTTAATCTCAACTGCAGAATAAATATTTCCACTTCACAGAATTCGTTCTGTCTTGTCTATTTCCACGAAATAACATCTCAATTGTCCCTGTTCCAAATTATTGATATAATTCAGGCGACTTCCTAGGTCGTGACAAGTGACCGAGTTTCGTATATTATCCGTTGACGATTCACGTAGACGGTTGATCGCATTTCGTTTAATTAGAAGTGTCAATAGCCAATGTGACCTAATTAACGAGTAACTCCTCGCGAACGGGCGCATTCTCAGACCGATCAGAATGCGTCTGGCATGCCATGCGCGGCATTGTTTTTTTTTTGTTGATTTTTCCTGCTCGACGGGAAGGAAACGCGTGCGACGTTAACGAACGGGTTATTTACCGCGGCTACGAACCGCGGCATTAATTCTTCGCTATCGCGATAAGACCGTAGTGGCAGCTGGCGTTGGGGCAATTGGCCAGCTGCCAATGGCAACAACTACCGCCGATACATTGTCGAAGGGGTCGAATGCGCCTATCTCACCGTTGCGAATCGGACATTGCGAGAAGAACGCATGCCCACCGCGAAGGCTTGCTGAACAAGCTGTTGTGTGGTATGTCAGATGGTATGAAATAGCGATTTCGTTCCTACATTGTCCTTTCTTGCATCGTAATATACTCATTTCAAAAATCGGTTTGCCATCGCAAATCTCGATATCACAAAATTGTATACAGAAGATAAAAACAGATTTCAATCTAACCAGAAACTATGTTTCGAAATCGGTGTATCCGATTTCTGATAGGTTGAAATCTGTTATTCCTTGTCCTTTTTATTGTGTTTGTGCCTTCAATGTATAGAAGGTTTAATCGTCGGTAGAAATAGTAATATTTTATTGTCTTTTTTTAATTCTTCGCTAGCAACTAAGATTTTTAAACTTTAAAAACACCATCAATAATTTGATTGTAAATTTTTGTACATAAATTTAAATTTGTAAAAATAAATAAAATACAATCTGATTTTTATGGTAAAAACTCGATGTTAAAGCTCTACAAAGTATCAGAATTTTTTCTGATTTTTATATAATCTGGAACAAAAAAATTTGCTCTATTTTTCGAATATCCTTATTGTTGACGGAAAAGTTAAAATTCATGTTAGTTACAGCGATTAAAAATTGCGCCGTAATATATTTAAAAAAATCGATATCATAAAAAAGAATTGTACAATATAAAGAAGATAAGCGTAACAGAATCTAAACAGATTTATGCATTTTCCGTGTGATATTCTTAGACTCAACAATCTCTCAACGTGCAGAAGGTTTTAGTCGCCAGTAAACAATTTAAATTAATGTGCGATCTTAACGCAACTTTAGTTTATGTTGTTTTCAATGCTCTACTCCGTATTTATAGATCACAATAGGATGATTGTCGACGGAATTTAATATGAAAATTGTTAGTACCGCATATTACATCGGATGCGCGTTTATGTAACGATTAAAAAGAACAAGAGGGCCAGGAAAAAGGAAATCGCCGCAAGAGATGAGCACCGCCTACACCGTGTCGTTTAATTACGCTTCCGAAAGTTACCTTCTCGGTGTCAGACAAGCGAGCGTCGTGCGTGATTTATCGCATGCATATATGTGAAGGTAATCGCGAAAATTCGCCCAAAAAACTGCACGCTTTCACCACTGCATGCGATTTATCGAGATGGTATCTTTGTCGTGAGCTTCCATTACGCGTTGACCGTCATCTTGCGCGACACCCGATAAACTGGTAACGTCAATTACGATACCGTCACTTTACAGACTGGTACTGGACGCGATGGTGACCACCACATCCTCGACGGGAAACGCCGAAACCGCTTGTCTCGCGGTTTCTGGGACATGCGTCGTCCGAGATTGATGCCAATAAGACTTTTACTTTAAAACCATAAGGATTAATTTTATTGCAAATAAATAATGTATTAAAACTAATCATAAAAATGGATTGATTTACATTTTGACACAGATGGAAGTTAAAAATAACAAAATGTTATTTAATTCAATGGATTGGGTTATCATTGCTTTTTTGATATCTAACAGTGCACGTGGCTTTTGAAAATGATTTCTGATATAAAAAAAATCACTTCTACATTTTTTTATAATTTCAAAAGATTTTGGAATCTGTGTTTATTAAAAACTTTTTATTCAGCTTAGTGAATATTATCTCTGTGTGTGTGTGTGTGTGTGTGTGTGTGTGTGTGTGTGTGTGTGTGTGTGTGTGTCATAGAAGATATTCACATATTTTTTTAATATCCTGTGTAATCACTGTACAATTACTATGATGGCTAGAAGTTGAACTTTTTTATGAAGTAATGCAAAGTCTGCTAAGTTGAACGGAAAATACGAGCGAGAATCAGCTAAAAGACAAAAATGATCGAAGGACTTTTCGTGGGCTCCGGATAATTCCTCGACTTACTAGATGGGTCAAGGCCTTTCTCTTTCTGTTACAAACAACTGCCTACGATCGAAGAAAGAGCACTGCGTAACTCATGAGACACGTGGTTATTTAGTCACGCTTCGTCTCAAGGAAACTGACCTATTAATCTTTCAGAGAAGAGCAAATGCAACGAATTTGTGCCTCGTTCGGATTAAGATTCGATAAAAGTATAATTCGAATGATTTTTTTTTCATATAGATTATAGTATATGTATTTTATATGCATTATATTCATTATAAACTTTCTATTTATACTATACATTATATATAAAATCAATATTCCTTAATATATAAAATATTAAAGCAAGAGGATCTTGATAATTCTCTCTGTCTTTCTCTTTCTCTCTAATCTTCAAAAATTGCGAAAGATGATTCCCAATTACAGTAATTCAAATGTAATCATTACTTCACGAAATCCTAATGCTGATTCATTTCCTATTTATCGTATGATAAATTGATACCAACTAGATCTTAGTACAAAGATTTTTCTCGGATTTAAAACCGACAAAGTCAGCACGGCCGATTCAAGCGAAAAAATCGTGCGGCGGTCAAAGCATCTGCTTAGCTTTCATCTCGAGTCTTCGTTTGTTATCTGAGCGTTACCTACGTGTACATGTACACCCATCTGACTATCTGCTTATCTACTGGCCGTGGAAGAATCACCAGCACGCGTTTCTACAGCGGTTAGGATGCAAATGCAATGTAAAGTCGCGATAGCGCCCTGATCTTAATGTCGTTTCACACAAAATGTATAGTATTGGAGTAAAATCGAATAAAACTCCATAAAAAAAAAAAAGAAAAGAAAAAAGAAAAAGAAAAAGTACGCGTCTTCTATGGTTTTTTCCCTTGTAAAAAAATTCCTTGTATATAGAACAGTAATGTACAATTTATTTGCGATTTCACAAACAAGGTTCCAGGAACCGTAAGAATTATAGCCTTGGCTAACAAGTAAACCATTCTCAATTTATTACATTTTCTTGCGAAAAGCGATAACGAAATAAAGCAGAAAACTAACAAAATATTAAAATTATTATAAAAATAAATCTTTTCTTTGATATAAAATATTTATGTTAATTTAGGCACCGAAGAAAAAATTTAGTCTGCAATTAATAAATATTTACTCAATAAAACAATATTAAACCAAATTAATGATTCTGCCAGATAAATATATGTTTACATTTAGTAAATATTTAATTATTAACAAACATGTAATTACTATTTCAAACAAATGTTTATTAAAACATTTTTTCAGTGTGAAGGTGCTTTATTATACTTTTTTCAGTGTGAGGGTACTTTATTATACTTTTGATCAAAGTTGTATTAAAAATGATCGATTCGGAGGACCAATTTCCAAACAAGAGAAAACGCAGGGGAAAGGAATAGTGCCGATTGAAGATTTTCCATGCGGGCACACGCAAGATTAAGGTTGAACGTGATGTGAACGCGGCCTTATCGCGGCGCACATGCGCTACCGCACGAGCTGCGCCCACGCCTCGCGCGTATGCAGCACACTCCGGAATAAATGCGTGTTTATCGCGGCGGTGGCGGTGGCGGCATTGCTTTTGATGCCGGCCAGCAGCTCGTGCTGCTCCCTCTTCTTCTTCTTCTCTTCCATCATGCGGCTTCCACGTCCCTCTTTCTCTTTAGCGCGGGAGAGGGCCCCCGCGCAGATGGGCCCGACCGATTTACATAAGGCCGAGAGAGCTCGGTGCCCGCGCGCTCACCTTCCTCTTATTAAACGCGCTCGCGAGCGCAACGGACACGCACACGCGTATCCTTTATTAAGGGCGCAGTCGGCGCACGAACGCGCATCGCGCGCGGACACAGAAGCGCCGCGCATACCTTGTTGCGCTAACAATACGACCGCCCACGTATGAGATATCTCGTTTTATTATTATCCCCGGTCGCTTTCTCCTTCTCTCTCCCCCCCCTCCTCTCTCTCTCTCTCTCTCTCTCTCTCTCTCTCTCTCCGTCCGGCTTCTTTCTTTGCCGTTATCTTCTCTCTCGTGGTTCTCCATCCCATTTCCTTCCTCTCTCTCGTGGTCCCCGACCGCCCTTTCGCCGTTTCGTGCGCGACCGCTAGTTCACCGCGTCCACGACGCAGTGAACTTTGCATGCGCTGATTCACCGGTATACTTTACTCCACCGATGCGCACGCGTTTGTCCGTCCTCGATCTGAGACAATGTTCCTTTTACTTGAGAAATAAACATACGTAATAGCCATACGAGAACTTCCAATGATCCAGAATAAACTCGATAATGAATATTCTCGATGAAGAGCAATTTAATTGGAAAGTATAATCCACGATTTTAGTGACTTTCGCTTTTCTTTTTTCTATATTTTGAATATAATATTCGATATCAGGATTTACTAATTAATGTGAATAAAATAATTTATCACGTATTAATTTTTTGTCTGCTTTTGCTCGTTTATTTCATTTTTCTTTAATATTCTTATTATATAAGATTCGATTTTAATTCCTCTTTGAATTATCCAGAAACTTCTATTAATTTCTTCAAATTCTCTCGGTGGTAATTTTAGACTCGAAAAAGAGTTTTAGGTCGGTTATCGCTACAGCTAGGCTTTCGCGGGTATATAGGTGGAAGGAAAGGCTGCAGAAGACGTATCGCGAGGAGATGAAAGAGAGCAAAAAAAAATCGTCTGGATAACGCCAGTGTCACGTCTGACAATGAATTTGAGAACGCCGGGATCGGCGTCGCTGTCAGTGCGTGAAAGTTCGGAACAAAGATAAATTTGTACCAGGGCTCTCCCCCGCATTGGTCTCTTATGCGGTTACCACATCGTATCTCTCCTCTCGCGTCTCGCAGCATCCAAGAAAAATATATATGCTTGAACAGGATATTTGGATAGATATAAAGGTGTCTACGGGGTGTCGGTCGAAGCGAAAACGCAACAGGCATGATCCGCTAGATTCATGCTGTTTCTTTTTTGTCGAGATGTCACAATTTAACTGTTAAAATTATGTTCTCTTTGACAAGTGAGTTTCTAGACGAAGAGAAAAAGAAAACGATTCAGAAATGAATTGGTGACTGCAGAAGCAGCACGAATCCAATTTTGTTTTTGAAAATAAGTTTTTTCTTCTTCTCACTTTTTCACTGATTTCGAAATAGTTAGATACGTTTTGAGTACACACTTGTTCACAAATTTTTAAGAGCCTAAAATAGACGTTAAAAATAAGCAATGAGTGCAGACTTTTATTAAACTTTTTACTTTTCAAGAAAAATAATATAAGTTTCAAAGTTTTCGTATTGTGTTTTGATATTCATAATGAGGTTGAGTAACACTTTTTTTTATCCCTGATGATTTTTACATCAGAAATATTATAATTTACTACAAATTTGATATGTTTGAAAATAAAATAATTATTAAATTTATGTTGATTTCTTTTGCTAACAAGTGCAGAAAGGGACTGACATTTGGAGTTTTTCATTTAATAGAATATTTTAGGAATGTGTTGAAGGTATTAAATATAATATTTAAATTCCTGAAAGTAATTTTGTTAATCTTTAATTGGAACTAAAATTAAACAGTTTATTTATTAATAGTGAAAAATTTGATAAATAAAAGACTTGCTCTTCGAATATTTGCTTAAAATCGAGTGCTTCAAAATGCAAAGCGCATCGAAAGATTGATGGTGCTTCTAACGTAAATAGATATGAACATAGGCTTAAGTATCATAGAACGTCATTTAGATGGCACTCGCTGATACGCGCTAATATCGTGACTTTGTACGCGAGTCGCAGAACCGGGTCTTTATTAGCGCGACAAAATGGTCGATTATCTCGCGTGCAACCCCGGAAGCCGAGCGATACGTATGAGCGATAACAGTAATTGCTCGCGTGACCGTCGGGCGAGGAATTTCTGGCATTTTCCCAAGGTACCCATCAAAAATACACGAGCACTCGCCACGCATGCTGCGCGAGCAATGATCGTGTTACTGATGAACGTTTATATTCACTGGGACGATTTCTAATGCGTGGACAACAGAACGTGTCTTGAGGAATTCTCGCTATTATATCTCTTGTTTCTGAACGGTACTCTCTCTTTTTCCGAAACAAAAAGAGTGAGAAAGAGAGAGAAGTCGGAGGCGCGGCTACAAAGGCATCGCGCGGAGCATTGTCAGTGACAAAACAAGAGAGCCTCGAGATCACCAACGCCACTATCGTAACGTACGAGCAACATATCGCATGACAAGAGAAGCCCCGGGGAACACAGAGAGCCTCGGTGTTGGTTGACCCCTCTGACCCCCGCTGTTTTTGCGCTGGTCTGCCAGTCGAGAGTCGGAGACGCGGGCCTTTGGGGTCTCCCGATCCCAAACCGCGAAACATGCCGACACAGTGCGGTATGGATATATCCCCGGAGGCTTTACTCTCACAAAACTCACCGGTGCGATGTTGTACCGCAACACCGAATTTCAGACGAGGAACGCGATATTCGTCGTGTCGGTGAACAGAGAGTGCCGCTTTCCCCCCTTTTTGTTTTTCTCGTTGAGATGTT
>Ga0157364_1003651_pt1 | contig 15001 bp, 8 predicted proteins | sample AttsexASBM2_FD_111476 | JGI IMG/M metagenome (GOLD analysis project Ga0157364, IMG submission 111476) | Fungus gardens microbial communities from leaf cutter ant in Ribeirão Preto, State of São Paulo, Brazil - Atta sexdens ASBM2 | ecosystem: Host-associated > Fungi > Mycelium > Unclassified ... | reverse complement strand
CGGCCGTGCGACGTATATATTTTCGATCAAGACGAATTCGCGACCGACCGACATTAATCAAAAGGACGATTACGGCAACGATTCGGTTCACCACGTGCGGATCCGTGTACGTTGTCCGTAAGGACTAATCGAGAACCCAGCGACCGGCGACGTGGGCGGACTAGCAAACGACGTGTTTGTTGTCGAACCCACCAATCACGGTGGATTTGTAAAGACGACTCACTCGTCCATTGGTAGATGCATGACATCGAAGGCGGCACCCGCCGTTGTGACGATGCGGCAACCGGCAAATCGACCTCAACCAATGGATACCGTAATGGTACCGCCATGCTGCACCCGTGAGCTCCTAATTTAGCGAGTAATTAGCACCCGGCAAGCGCGAACGCGGCTCGAGCCGGTGCCTCTCTTGACGGCCGCATACCCACTGAAAAACGGAGAAAGAGAGGATGCGAAGCGAGAACAGAGAGGCAGATATACCGCCGGTCAGTCTTCGGCGAGTCTTCACCGGCTAGTGTGAAATATCGCGCCCAAGTGTTACGAGCCTACGGCCACGCGGCGCGGCTTCTCACAACGCGGCCTATCCTCCGCCGCCGACGGAGACGTCTGGTGCCGCGACGAGAACGACGCTTTTCCATCCCCCTCCGCTGTCCTCTGCAAGATCACATCCGTTTTTCTCGTGGGACGACGTCGCAAATTTGGATTTTTTAATTAGAATCCGCGAATCGATCAACAGCGAAAGCAAACCAAATTTTCACATCCCTCTCTCCTGCTGTGAGTCTGTCTGGAAAATATACCGCGTCGCATGTAATTTTTGTACTTTTTTGTCCTTGTATATATAACAATTTATATTGTTATTCTCGAAGAGACTTCGATTAAATTTTTAATTTGAAAATATATTGGAAAGGGTGAAAGGATCAAAGTATACAAAGTGACGTATTGGAGAACATTCAAGATGCAACCGGCGGGCGCGCCGCGAACGCCGGGTTCTCCAACGCGTTCTTCGTGCCACGAACGCGATCGCGAGCGCGAAAGGGAACGCGAGCAGGAGCGAGATCGCGAGCGAGATCGCGGCGGAAGACAGAATCGGACGAGTCCTGTGGAGGATCGAGAGGATCGCGAAGAGCGGGGTTCGATTGCGAGACAAAATCTCGGCCCTCCTGTCGCGATCTCGGGGAATCAAGGATTGCCGCTGTCTTTGTCGCTGGAAGATCGGGAGCTCTGGACCAGATTCCAGTGCATCACGAACGAGATGATCGTCACAAAAAATGGAAGGTACATGCATATGGATTAATTGGAAGACTAATAAAAAATATTTAAGCTTGAAGGGAGGAATAGTTCTCCATCGCTACTATTAATGCATTGTACAATCGGTACAACGTTCGAGTTGATATTACCGCGAGAAAGTGATTTTTGTGCACTTCAAAACTCATAAAAATGAGATACTGCAAATTTTTTAGCCATGATAGACATCCGATATCCGATAGAAATATTTGTTTACCGCGAACAAAAATATCATTAGCTAACATCTCAAGCAAAACCGGAAATCGATCATTCAAAATTAAAAGGATAAAGTCTCTCTCTCTCTCTCTCTCTCTCTCTCTCTCTCTCATTCTATCTTATAGCAAAAAAATATTAAACCGTGAACTAAAGCGAAGGAAACTGCATAGCAGTTTCAATCAAGCTACGCATACTTTTTATTTGGGACAAATAATACTGTAAATATTTTGCTTAATATACATTAATATACATTTCACATTATAATATAACAGCAGCTTCTCGGGCAATGAAAACTCTCATACTTTTTAATAATACTTTTTAATAAGAAATCATGATATATACGTGTTACTAAGTTGCACGGCATATGAAATATCAAAGTACATAAAAAATACAAAACGCAATACATAAAAAATAAAAAATAAATCTCAACTTGTTTTCATTTTTTTCTTTTAAAACTATGCTCTTTTAAGTGAAAACATAACGACAATCATAATGTTCAGATGTTCGGTCAGTTTTCGTCTGATGGTGGAAAACTTTTTCAGGAAAAGCACATCATATCTAGATACATATTATTTATTGTAAAAAAATAGACAATATCGAGCCAATATATAGTTAGGAATCACCAAAGTGAATGATAAAGGTCGATCTATAGAAAGACGGAGTTCCCCGGGATTATTGTGGGAAGATTCAGCCATCGGCAATAAAACTTTACGATGCTTACAGTCCTCTTGTAAAACGTTCTCTTGTCGAGCTGATGCCTGTGAGCAAGCACTTTGCCTGCACACCCGCAATCGACAAACCATAATCGTTTTTATTAATACACGGCTCATAAATGTATAGTCGCGCCGAGGAGACACAAGTGTATCCAAGTCCGCGGCGGTTATCTTTTGATCCACACCGTGGATTTTACCGTCGATGTCGATCTTTCGCGCGCATCTCATGGCTTTACGATTGGTAACCTGTTATGCGCATTTCTGATATGTCACTTTCCGCAGGAGAATGTTTCCCGTGGTGAAGGTCATCGCACGTGGTTTGGAACCGGCGGCTATGTATACTCTACTACTGGAATTCGTGCAAGTTGATCCGCACAGGTAATGTTCAATTTTATGTATAATAAATTATTTGATAAGTGTATTCTTAAGTATATTCTTAAAGGCGGGAACACAGAATCTTGTATAACACATAATGCATAAGAAAATGAATCAATCAAAATCTTTCGTTTCCCTTCTTTCTACCAAATATTGTAAAAAACTTTGGTTGATTTTCTTACGTCTTATGCACTCTATATGATTGACTCCTGTCCTTTATGGGTTTTCTACAATAAGCTATTATAAGCTATTACTCAAGTTTTAAGTCTTAAAAAATTAGTAGGAAGGAGATTTTAATAGCATAAGAGCAGGAGATTTTTGCATAACGCATAATGTATAAGACATAAGTAAATCAATCAGAGTTTTTTATTCCATGGGAAGAAAGGAAATGAAGGATTTTGATTGGCTCTCATTTTCTTATGCATTACGCTTTATGAAAGATTCTGCTCCCGTCTTGAGATTTCTTGTCACTATACTATTGTCACTGTTCACTTACCATTTGTCTTAAATCATAACATTAGAAGCAGAAAAACATACAGTAAAAATTTTTGCAAAAATTATTTGCATAGGAATATTTTTCAATAAAATAATATTTGCAATCCAACGGATATATAAAATATACTATGAAATTATATTATGAAATTTATAAAATATTTATGAAAACTATTTTCTTAGTCTTGAAGAGAAATTAAACCATATTTATTTCTATATATACATATATATCATTAGACAGTTTATTATAACTGTGAACATAATTTATTTCATTTTTTATTTATTATGCATAATTTCATTTCCAGATATATAATTATTTTTTAATTATATAGTGAAACAAGAAACTTTTCGATATATGTTACAAGTCGATTTTATCAAATAAGCTGTTTTATTGAAATATACAAGGTGTAATTTAAAAAGCGCCTACGAATCATATAGCGCTATATCTAATAAAAAATTAAATCTAAAATTTATGAACCATTTTGCAATTTTCGCAATGTTTTTTAGTTATCCAGTAAATATAATGTTTAAAATTGATGCATAAGACAATTTTAAGAAATTGTTAAGTTCGTCTTTGAGATATTTCACAAAAAACACTGAAAAAAAATATCTTAAAGTTGTCTTATGCGTCGATTTTATTTGGCAACATAGAAATTAATGTCTTGTTAACTATTGCAAAAATTGCAAAATGGTTCATTAGTTTTATGTCAGTTTTTGAGTACTGTTATATGGTTTGTGGGCGTTTTTTAAATTGCACCCTGTATATTTATACAATATTTTATTATATTTTGTAAGAATTTTTATTATGATTTTCTCGCTTTGTCATAATTTGAGACAGTTAAGACAGTAGTGGTGAGTGAACAGGAATCAAAAAAGCAACGATTATCTTCCATGCTTTATCAAATGTTAAAAATAATTTAATTTTTTCTCTTTTTCTCAAGTATCAAACATCGAGATTTTTAAGGAAATATATCAAGATTTTTAAAGTCATCATAAAAATTTCGATCTGATTTATAGTTTGAGTTAAAGTTAAACCGATAGTTTAACTTTCGGACAACACAAAGTGCTACAGAGAATAGAGGATGGCACAGTGGGTAGCAAAATGATCGTACAATGTGTTCAATAAGTCAATTTTTCACCTGTACTCTATCTTTTGTCACAGGGCAGAATTTCACACATTCATTTTTATTTCACCATATTTTTAAATATTTTTGTTTTTCAAAAAAGAGAAAAATAGCGTTAAAATAATAAAATAACTGAAAAAAAATAGAAGAAAATCTCTACTTATAACATATGATATTTATTTTGATTTTAGTACACGTAAACAATTTGTTTCAACTATTGCATGAGAAATATTTCAAATATTATTCATATGTTCGTCAGTTCTAAAGTTTAAATCTTGACTGATCCGGCATTTATCGGTTAAGGAATTAAATTATCTCTTAATTAATAACAAGTGAAAATTGTACAAATTGCAAAGTTATGCTGAGAAGAATAGAAAGCATCGAAACATTGTGTAGGCAGCAAACGGATAAGCGCGTTACCGATTTGCATTGATTTATTTTGCGAGCAAAAGGAACGGGGGGCGTGAAGGACACTAACAGGTCGTAATTACCGTACCCCTTTCGTTCAAGCATCACGTAACGTCGCTAAAGTCGATTCTAAACTTGTTAGTATGTTATTTTTAACTCGTCGACGATTCGTCATCGGTGTTGAACGAACCATGAGGCATTCGCGAGCCTCATAATAGCTTTCGCAAAACAATCTCGGAAGATGATTGAAAAAAATAGAAAAGAGCGTAGTACTAATCCTATTGAGCCTACGAATACTTAAGGTAAATTCTCTTTACCGAATCAGTTTTATAAGATTATTCTCATTTCTTTTTCAATAGGAATAAAGATAGTACCATTCTTCCCAAGTCTCTTATGAGAAAGAACCGAACATCTAATGCATTTTTTTTTTTATAATTTGAATGATTTATATAAATCATTTGTAAGATATAAAGTTCGTTTTCTAATCGAAGGTGGAAATATGTCAATGGTGAGTGGGTACCAGGTGGGAAAGCGGAAGTTGCCCCGCCTAATCCGATTTACATCCACCCGGAAAGTCCAAATTTCGGAGCTCATTGGATGAAAGAGGCAGTATCATTTGCTAAGGTCAAATTAACAAATAAGTCGAATGGTAATGGGCAGATCATGCTGAACTCGTTACATAAGTACGAGCCACGTGTTCATTTGGTCCGAGTGGGTGCCGAAGAACAGAGAACGGTACATTTTCTCCTTTTTTTTTTCTTGTTTCTTTGTGTTTTTTTATTATTATTTGTACCATAATTTTTAACCCCGATAATTTTTAATTATTTTATTTTATCATAATTATTCTATTGTTACTATATAGGTTCTCACATATCGTTTTCCCGAAACGCAATTCATCGCGGTGACAGCGTATCAGAATGAGGAAGTTACGAGTCTAAAGATCAAATATAACCCATTCGCGAAGGCCTTTCTTGATGCTAAGGAGAGACCTGCCGATTCACAGACTTATCCGCAATGTAAGTTGACATGATAAGTAATGGCAATAATGCAAATATTATGAATAAAAAAAAAGAATGCTGGAAATGAATTTCGGTAATTAAAATCGGAACTCTGTAAAATAATAATTAATAATACGACATAATAACATTTTGCAGATGCAAGTGCATTGTTTTTACCGCAACCTACAATGGGATATGAATATAACACCGCATCGGCGATAGCTGCCGCGCAAAATCAAGTATCAGGTTGTGTTAGCAATCATTTCTCTAATTCATGCACCGTCACTACATCTGGACACAGAAGTGCCTGCAGAGCAGCGCCTTATACTTTGAGGCACAAGTACGTTCAAGATGGTAAGTAAAATTTTTTTATTGTTTTATTAGAATTTTAATTATAAATCTTTATAAAAAACGTAGGTTGTAAAAAATAGATGTATATATCGTTCCCTTACTTAAAAAATGACACAACTCAAAAAATTAATCAATTAAGTAGAAGAAGCTCCAATTACAGTCAAAGTTAAATATTGGAATAATACTATATATTTTTTAAATAAATTTATCTCAGATATGTGATTGCACGTCAATTATTTTTTCTTGCAACGCAATCAAAGTGAAATAATAGCAATCCATCCAAATTAAATTAGATTGTCGATTTGATGCTACTAGCATTTTAAAACTTTTAAAGAACTTATTACAAAAAATATTCCTTCAACCGGGATTCGAATCTGGATTTTCCGACGAGGGATCTAAAATTAATGATCTCCTTAAATTAACGATCTAATTTAATTTGAGAGAATAGCTTTTGATCGTAATTAGGCGCTTCTCTTACTTAGTTGATATATTCATATAAGTGATCCTGTTCTGATAAAAAAAATTAACTTTTTCAGGAAAAACTAGTTTTAGCAGAAAATTATTAATTATTAATCAAAAAGCATTGACAAAAAGGATACATTCTTAGAAATATGATTAAATATCATTTTGTTCTACAATCCTTAAAAAATATCTTTTAAGATGATTTTGATATCCTAAAAATATTATAACAAATGCAGAATAATTTATCAAAAACGTAACATGACGTAACATGAAATATCTTATATCACCAATAGTTTATATTTAAATTAGCTAAATGACTAAATAAAACAATTTCAAAATAAAACAATTTCTTCAATCAAAACTTCAATCAAAACTGCCTTAACTCTAAATGTTCTCTATAGAAGATTCTCCTGTTTATTTACAAAAAATGATACAACCCAAAATGTGTCGCTCTTATAGAAAATAGTATCTCTTTAAAAACTTTGAAAACGATACAAGTGCTATTTGGTGGACAGAAATTTGGTGGACAGTTAAATTAGTTTAGTGATGTTTAGTGATAGTTTAATGATTGACAGATTAATTTTTATTTAATTCATTCATGATAATAATTTGAAAATCATATTTTTTTAATTGTTTCATTTTTTAATAGTAAGTAAAGGAACGATATTTTATTCTCTTTTTTTTGAAAATAAAACTGTTTGCAAAAAAAGCATAATCTTTTTTTTTTTCTCTACATAGAACAGCATGGGGACGCGTACGCACCGATGCCGCTTTTACATTCCACGGCTTACGTGACAGCTCCGGCCTGGTCCCCACGGAGTCCAGAATCGCTACAGAATCTCAACTCTACGTGCTTACCGCCCGTCGCGTCACAGGAATGGCCAACGTCACCGTCCCCGTCGCCAACGTCATCACACACGGTTCTCGGCAGAGCCGTGGTCGGTACCGTCTCCACGACCACCGTCACTGGTTGCACTTTATATGTGCCATCAAACTTACCATCTCAAGAGCAGCATAGCGCTGACTCGACTTGGATACATTCTAGCGCGCTGGAACAACAGCAACAACAGCAGCAGCAGCAGCAGCAGCAGCAGCAGCAGCAGCAGCAGCAGCAGCCCTATTTAAATTTGAATCTTCACTTGCATCACCAAATGTCTCCATATAGTTCCGTTTCGCACGCAGGGTTACACCATACGGGCTTGCATCCACAAAGTGGAGAACCTGTTCCTCCAGCAGATGCGAACGAATACGTTCACGAGTATCCTCATACCTCGCCAGTGCAATCGACTACTCCCGATCATCATCGTCATCAGCAACAGCATCACTCTCAAGCGCAGATGTTACATCTGCAGACACTTCCGCAAACAGAAACATCTTCGCCGGTCAGTGTAGAATATGACAGTCCGCCTAAGGAGCATTCTCACATCCAAATAGGCTATCCCGAGCAAACCGCAGATACTTTGAACGAAGTGCAACCGGATGATGAGAGACGATACTTGACCACGGTCGTCGACCGTCATCCTCATTCTTCTCATCATCACCCTCATCATCATCCACATCATCATCATAATCATCATCGACAGGATACAGAGATCACCGGTGAACAGCCGAATGCTTGGACACCATTGACACCACCGCCAGCACCACAAACAACCGCCATTTGACTCGGATTCATACGCTGGAAATTATACATAAACATTACACACGTCCAAAAATGCACGTTCGAGTTTACTATCGCGTATAAGATCCTTGAATGCAGAATACTGTCACAGTGATATTGATTTGATGACACAACATCAGATCAATGATAATATACAAACGTAATAATTAATTAAGAAAATTTTCATTGCGCACAACAGATATTAAAAAATCTAACTGTATCGATCCGTCCTAAATAATGTAATATGTATTTCGATTATTCCTAATCGATGAATATATTAATAGCTATGTTATGAGGAAATAAAATACAGATAAAATATTCTTTTTTTAAATATATCTTGTCTTATATACATATCATATAAATAATATTTTTTTAACTCTCGGGAAGTCGCGGTCCTTAAATTTAACGTCGAAGATCACGGTACACTGAGAGAAAAATGTTTGATATTTGTAACTTGTATAATTATATACCAATTAATTATGATTATTACTGCTATAATAATAATAATAACAGTAATTATATATATAATTCTAGCATGGTATTTTGAAATAACCATAAAAAATATTTTGTCCCAAAATATAACTATAAAATTATAGTCACTCAAATCATTTTTATAGTAATTCTATTTAATGATTATAATAACTATATTATATAATTATATATCATTTTAAGTTGCAACTATATATATTTATTGCTAGAATTATATACTTAGCAGTAATAATTATAATTATAATAATATGTAATATATATATTACATATATTAATATATATATTATAGTTACAAATACCAAACTTCTCTCAGTGTATGAGTATTTGAGAGATATAAATACTTTAAATCAGTATTGCAAGATTATCTTTTGCAAAAAAGAAATATAATGAATGCATAAAAAAGTTATATTTTATTGAAATAACTGTATACAATTTATCAAAATTTATATTTTTATGTGTGATATTATAATATGATCCCAATTGTCTGTCCAACCACATACGATGTACACGTACTATTAGAATTTTAACATAACAGATACTTATTATTCAATAAATAAATGGTGTCGTTACATAAAGATGTTTACAAACATATTTTATAATATGTATTTCTCAGATACATTGCGATCTCCCGAGTTAATATTATAAATGTGATACAGCTACATAAAGAAAATTTATTTTTTAAATATGATAAGATACAGAATATTCACAGACTTGTATAAGTCTGTGAGAATATTTTACTTTTATTTACCAGAGAGAAACCTGAGATTTGAAAAAAGTCAGTAAGAATCTTTTATAAGGACTTTCTCTTGATCTATTTTCTGTTTTTGCACTAGACTGTACTAGAACTCTCTTTCTCGCTTTCGACAAATATCAAACATATAGCTATTTTACTTTAAGCTTCAAAAGTGTACAGTTGGTTTAGTCATTTAGAAAACAGACTTCCTGTAACCGTAAAATGCTGCGAACTACTGCCCTCTGAAAAAGTGGATGTAAATTATACAATATCCATTTTTTGCGACGCACCTGATGGAAATAAATCGCTGAAATAACTAAAATCTATCAAATTAATAGAGATTCAGATTTCTCTCTGCCTGTATTCATAGTCAAATCTTATATTTAAGACCGTCTTAAGAATAGTATTAAGATATCATGAACCAATCAGAAAGCATTTTTTAGCATTTTATAACATTATTTAAAATGATCTTAAAATAAGAATTTATGAATATCGGCCTTAATGCCTATTGCAGTGACACGATATCCAATAAGAACTCTTCTTTGCATTGTCTTGTCTGCAAAAAAATAGCTTTTACGATTCAAAGCCGACATGTAACGTAAAAAATTTATTTGTTAATACTTTTAAAATAGCTAATTTTAAAATAGTTAATTATATTGTTGAAATTTCAAAGTAATACAAATAGGTATTCAAATATAAGATAGGAATTCCTGAAACATGATGGACCAATCAATGCGTTAATTTATCATATCGTGACTTTAGCATTTTTCAGAACGTTTTGGCAGAACTGGTGCGCACTTACAATCAGTGCACATTAAAGCAGTTGTATATTATCTAATAATGTAAAAATGAGATATCTCAGTTGATAAATATGTATTTTTTCAAACAACACGTAATAAAACACGTATTGAGAATTTTGCGATTTAATTTGTTAATTTAATAGATTTACAACGGCTTTAATGTGCACTGAGTACACACCAATTCTACCAATGAAAAACGCTATTAGATTCTAGATGCTCACCACCACTTCCACCAATTTCATCGGTGGTCCTCTTTTCTTTATAAATATACTCAAAATATACAAAAAAAAACGGACTATTATAAATTATAGTGACCCTTTTTTTTTACATTTATATTTTTATATCTAATTATTTTGCTTTATTTCGCTAATCATTTCGCATTAAAATACAAATTTTAATACCATCTTTGATTAAAGTATTAAAAAAGTTGCTGTTTTTATCAAATATATTTGCAATTTGCAAGCCGTTAAATAAAGTTGGAATTTTTTGGAAATTGTAAGCAAATTACATTTAATTTAAAATTGTAAAGAAAATTTAAATGAATAAAAACGAATCAACCTATAGAGGCCCTCCATTATCCCCGATTTTATCGGCAATCCTCTTTTCTTTGTAAGTATAGCCGTAAGTATCATCCAAAAAAAACGAGCTATTAATAAATTTAGTAGCCCGTTTTAGTAAATATATTTTTAATTTATTTTTCATTTTTATGTCTAATTTATTTTATTGTATTTCACTAATCATATTGCACTTATATAAACTTATATAACTTATGTATTTCTTATTTAATATTTTATATATATAAATTTTCGGAAACTATTTTATATTTTTTATTTTAACTAAGTCGTATCTGTTTTTTACCGATTCCTATGATTTTGTATTTTAAAATAAATTTCTGGAACTTATTTTATATTTTTTTATTTCAAATAATTTGTAAATTATTTTACCGAATCATGATCGGCATTATACGTAAGTTTAAAGAATTTCTGAAACGCAGAATTATTTACAGTAATAGTAGTGTCTTAAATTAATTTATTATTAACTGAAAAATTAAATAATAATTAAGAAGATATTTAGTACTTTTAACTGAAGCTGTATTTAGCGCAAATTGTTTCACGATATTACAAAAATTTGCATGTATCTTTATATATATAAAGAACATATAGAATATTTTATAAATCTTTATTTAAATATAAATTAAAAAGAATAATGAAAAATGAGACAGAATGTTGGAATATACCCCACGCGAATAATTATTAATTATGTTTAAAACACCGTGCAAGTAAAATAGGATTGAACAAGGACCAAAGACATCAAAAACAAAGCGCGAAATGTACGACGATACTCGTTTATCAAAATACGAATAATTGAATAAATCGTGAATATTTTTCATACATTTGGGTATCCGAACGACGAACAGCGAGGAGGAGCGCTCGGCGAATAGCAAGGGGGAGCGAACAGCGAGCGGGAACTGTCGCGCGACGCAGTAATTGACTACGTCACCTCGGCATTCGCTCGACGATTTCGGAGGGAGATGGACGTGTGGTACGAGTCGCTTTGAGTGTCGCATTAATCCACGAAAGATGATATCTACAAACGCTAATTGATGAATTACGTAAGGTTGCCTAAAACTAAGATGTATACTAAGGGTTAAGAAATAAGTAAAAAGAAGTCTCATCCTTTTTATTAAAAATGCATTTTATTAAATCTTTTTATTTCTTAAATACGACCGAACTCCATATATTATTAATATATTGAAAACTTTGATTTCTTTATATTATGTGAAATAAATTAAAATTCAATTAATATTTCGTTGCGGAATTAATGGAACAATTTCTTATATCTAGTTTTAATGGCGCGAGTTGTTTTAATATGATATCGTAATTACATTGTGATACACCTAGGAACGTATTTGACATTTATTTTATCATTTTAAATATTTTGTATTAATTACAATGTGCTGTCAAAAGACAAGAAATAAAAAAAAGTTTTTACTAGTGTGGTTTTTTTTACATAATCTTTATCCAATTATTTTACATGATTTTGATAAACGGATATCGTCGTATGTTTCGCGCTTTGCTTTTGACATCTCTGACTTGCACAAGTCCTATTTTACTTGCAAGGTTTTTTAAACGTAATTAATATTGTAATTATTTGCGCGAAATATTTTTCATATTCCAACGTCTTAATAAATTCATTATTCTTTTTAATGATTTATACTTAAATAAAGGTTGATAAAATATTCTATATGTTCTTTATATAAAGATACATTCAAATTTTCTTCTCAAATATCATAAAACAATTTGCATTAAATACAGATTTGGCTAAAAGTACTTTGGCTAAATATCTTGTTAATCGTTATTTAATTTTTCAGTTAGTAAATTAATTTAAGACACTACTACTACTGTAAATTATTCCGTGTTTCAAAAATTCTTTAAACTTACGTATTGTATAATATTGTATTGTATATTTTACCGATCATTGCTCGATAAAATAAAGAACCGTGATATGAATTATTTAAAATAAAAAATATAAAATAAATTCGAGGAACTGATTTAAAATATAAAATCATAGGAATTGAAAAAATTGGTACGATTTGTTTAAAATAAAAAATATAAAATAGTTTCCCGGAATTTATTTAAAATATTAAATAAGAAATAAGTTAGAAATGTAATTATTTAAAATAATGAATACTAAATAACTCTTTTACTTTTAGAATAAGACGTGAATGACAGAATTCAATAATTCAAAAATAATTAAAAAATGTCAATATCTTATTAAAAATACTATATACTGGGCTGCATTCGGATTCTCACTTGGATTCTCCCCGGATGTCATATCCTTGTAGTTTACAGAATGTTAAACAAAGATGACATGATATTCGAGGAGCACCCGAGTGTGAATCCAAACACTGCGCGGATTTTATATATAATATAAAGTTCCCGGGAAAAATGTTTCGTATATAATTATATTATAATTATATATACAAAATATGTCTATACATACACATATAAAATATTTTTTATCGGGTTATTACAAACTACTAATAATTTATCATAACACAATTAATCCTTAATACACATCTCTGATCATTCGTGTCCTGTCCATTTCTTTTTTCTTGAAATACTAAGAGCACCTGGTCAAATACCAGTCTCTTTTTTATTTCTAAAAAAAGTTTTGCATCTAGAGAACAAGTTTTGTGCGTTACCAGCTTCAATTCGTGTGTATCCTTTAACTGGCATAATTCCGAGGTTCACCTCTGGGTCACAAATGACCTAAAATATATGTACAGAGTGTACATCTTCTGTAACTAAACAATTTTTATTTTTTTCTTTATTTTTAACTAATTCTCAGTGTATTGCGAGAATATTTGTTGCGAGAATTTTGCGAATTATTAAAACAAGTATTTAACCCTAAAATAACATATTAGCCCTTAATAAACACGATGTTTGGTTACCTTTCTAAATATTGTTAATAATATTAAATATTATGTTGTTTGTAATGTTATAAAGAACATTTTCCATAATAAATTATAAGTTTTTTTAACACAATAGCAATAAAATCCATTATTTTAAAATGTAAATGTGCAATATATCTTCAATTTATAGCATTCATGCTTATTAAAAAAACATCATTTTCAGGTTACTCAATAACTAAACTTTTTGAACAGTCAACACTTAAACTATTTTTTTCTTGTAGTTTGGAATGTCAATATTAAGATATTGAACCTTATATTTTTCCTTTAAACATTTTTATTTAGTGTTTTACATTTTTATATGAAATAGTGCATTTTTCTCATTTTGTTAACTACATTTAGTTACGACAATTTATCTATAATTTATCAACAATTTATCTACAATTTGTAATAAATATATATAATAACTGCACAATACTTTCTAAAGATGTCAAAATATATATAAAAATTGTTTAATAATTTATATATACTTATAAAAGTGATAAAAATTAATCCAAAACACGAATGACTGAACGTGTGTATTGAGGATGCCAAAAACTAACTGTATACTAATTGTAAATAATACATACTTATGCAAATAACGCAATTCATGCGATTCCTACTTTCACAATTAGTATAATTTGCGTAATTAATAATTTAATTATTTTTTTCATTTTCGTGTATCTTTCGTGATACGAAAAAATTGAGTGTAACTTTGAAGCTATTTATCGATAATGAAAGAAATATTCTTTTTTTTTTATTAATCTCCAGCTCATCCATTGACTTTAATTATATCTTACAGAGATCGTAATAATTGAGGTTCAGCTCTTCTGCTCTGAATTTATTTTGCAACAGTTTCGAATTGACATGTTTTTGATATTTATTTCTAAATATCAATCGATAATATAATAATGTAGATAATAGCTATATATTACATTTTTCAAATGTTTTCCCTTTCACGGGTACACCTTGACGTGATGGGCCCAGAAGATATGTAGAAAAAGAATAGTTTTTCTCAAGTATCTAAAAATTTTTAGATCTGTCTGAATGTATATATATATATATATATATATATATATTTATAAAGATAAATGTTTAAATATTGAGTAAAATCGTTCTCTTCATGTAAAAATCCAATGAACGGCGAAGCTAATGTACCCTCATCACCGATTAAATTGAAAATGAACGAACAACCGATTCGTCGCATCGCGCGTTTGCTTCGGGAATACCGTTAAAATTATCGGACTAATGGACTTTTCACAAAACCTATTCGGTGGAATTCTAGTTCGACGATGAAATCATATCTGCGATATTTCGACAGGAAAGAGGAATTCTCTTTGGAACATTGCTAAGGTGGTCACTGCAAGGCTCTCACGCTAAGTGCTCCGAGCACGAGGTAATGTCACGTACTTCGCAGCGTGTTTGCGCGGCAACTACTGAGCTGCTGT
>Ga0157364_1003650_pt1 | contig 15006 bp, 3 predicted proteins | sample AttsexASBM2_FD_111476 | JGI IMG/M metagenome (GOLD analysis project Ga0157364, IMG submission 111476) | Fungus gardens microbial communities from leaf cutter ant in Ribeirão Preto, State of São Paulo, Brazil - Atta sexdens ASBM2 | ecosystem: Host-associated > Fungi > Mycelium > Unclassified ... | reverse complement strand
ATATATATATATATAGGAAGATTGTAATTATTATTTATTACTTCATATACATATTTACCATTCTTATTCCTTAATAAAACTTTATAAACGCATTTTATAAATTATTGTGTATTATACATTTAATTTATATATTTATATTATTCGTAAATTTTTCATGAGCCGTACATACTCCCTCTTCCCCTACGAGTAGTCCACCCCTATGGGATGTGCGGCAAAAATATAAGAATTTTAAAAAATTTATTTTTATAATATGAAAAATATATATTTCAGAGTTCTAATATTTTTTTCATATCATTACAATAATAGTAGACAGTATAAAGTTTTTACCGTTCATTTACTATAAATAGTAAATAATACTTAATAAATTAAATTTTTGATAGACAATATATATCGAAGTTACTTTATACATGTCTATATGTAAAAAGTGTTCATAATTGAACTGTTTTTTATTGTTAAACGTAATTTTTATTAATTTTTATTGTAATTATAATTATCATTGATTTTTAACTGATAATAATTTTAAATAAACTTGAATGTGTTAAAATGGCATTATAACCCAATTAAATCCTAGAACTAAATGTGAATCATTAGCTATAATTCCGTTATATATTGCGATATGCGCAAATCATTTTTATTATTCTTATGAGATGTAATAACGTCAAAAAGAATAAAGCATTTGGTGAATTGATCCGCAATTAGTACCTACATGGGATGTAATTGTGAATAATTGTCATTACTTTATTTAATTCAAATTAAAACATATAAAACGATAATGAAATGAAATAAAATCATCCATAATGTAATTTTTATGATCAATCATAACTATTAAATATTTTATTAATTGTTCTAGTTAAAAATATGAATTTTTTTTTAAGAGTGTTTCACAACTAATAGTTTTATCCTATATAAATACATTATATGTATAATAAAGTATGCACATGTTGCACGTGTTCATACAGCAATAAAAAATTTTCCATGGCAAATCTTTCTCAGAATTCGTGAGAAAGTCGACAAAACTGTAATGAGATACAAAGAAAAGAGATCACTAATCCCATCGAAAATTAACAGTATATATTATTAATTAAATATTTTGGAATATTTTGGAGTAAAATTTTCTTGATATAACAAGGGATTTCTAGAAAAATACAACAATGACTCGAGAACATCAAATGTAATAAAACAAAACCAAAAAAGGTGAATTTGTGCGCGGGAAGCGTTGCAGAAATAGTTAAAGCAACGAGATTGAAACTCACGAAATCATTACATTAAAAAGTTCCGCATGTTTCGGCGTATATTTAGACAATCTTCAGTATAAGTAAATCTTCAAATATCAATAAGTAAAAAAGTTTTTGCATTACTATGCATTATATTATAGTTATGTAGGAACTTTTCTATTTATTGATATTATTTGACTTGGAAATTTCTATACAGTAGAATAGATACTTGAATATTAACTACATTTACACGATACTCTTAATAGATTTAATAAATCCGTAGTTATGAAACTGGCCAATCACAGTTATTCCATTCTTTCGAGGAACAGCTATGATTGGCCAATTTCATAACTACGGATATTATTATTAAATTTGATTAAGCATGCCGTGTAACAGAGGTCATTGAAGAGATGTAATAATAAAAATTGTTATAATTGAAGTTATATATGGATGTATATGTGAAAATGATTACATATATGAAATTATATGTATATGCAGGAAATATATAAATAATACGCATATTTTAAAAATATTTTTTATAAATATTTTAAAAATATTTTTCAAAAATATTTTTAAAATATTTTAAAAATATTTTTCAAAAATATTTTCGGTACAAATCAAATTAATTTATAATAATTTCCATCAAATTTAATTTATTATTAAAGCAATGTGACTTGCATTTTATCACTACATTTAACGTTAAACATATTTTGATTTATATATTTTTATATTTCATAATTGTGTTCTTTGTGATATTAGAGACGAGTATTTTTCTTAATTAAGTATACTTACTTATTGTTAATTCAAGTACATCCTAAGCGATTGCATTGATCAAATTGTTTGCGCAAATTGTTTGATATAAAAAGTAGCTATATTCTTTTAGAAATTTTAATGCATTAACGACTTGCTAATATGTAGATATGAATTTATCGATAGTTTATTAAATTTAAATATTCTGCCTCAATATAATCCATGCATACTGATGACGTTTTAAATTCGGCCGCGAGCTTGGCGAGATGTTAACCCGACGTGAGGGCAGGATTTATTGATCAGCCGCTATAAGCGCGCGAATGTTCTCTTTCCCTTTCTTCGCGGAGGATTATAAACGATCGCGTAGTTTCACTGTTCCATCCTTCGCGAATTTTGCGCGAATATTACGCAAACCAAGGCTGCAACGTCTTGAATTACGTGCGAGCGCTTTCTTCTGCATGTAGACGCGATGCGCGCCTCCACGAGCGTCTTTAATGGTACATTAACTGCTGCGGTTCTCCTAAATTATTGATATTTACTCGACGTAACCGGAATATGTATACGAGCATGTTTTCGCAGTCGAGTACGTTCCTCATTGAGAGAGGTATCCATGTTCACGCGAACGATTAAATTTTACATGTCCGATTACGAGACACTCTCTTGAATTTCTTCGATGACTTATATCATATAGAGCGATCTAAGATCGACATAAACTGCGTATATACAAACTTTTTTACTTCTTTAGCATTTTTAAATATACAACTATTGCCATATGGTTGGCCTAAAGAGGGTCTTATAAATTATAATTTAATTGTAATTGTAAACCATTTTTATGTTAATAATAACTCTAATTATAATATAGTGTATATTTTCAATTATATACACAGGATGTATTACATTATAACAGTAATAATTATTATGTTCAATTATAGTCAGAAGCACAAAAAATTTTTCCCTTAATCTATAATAAATAAATGTGTTACAGTATAATAAATACAATCACTGTCATAAAAATGTTAGCTGCGATGTATTGACATTATTAAATTTATATTATAGTAAATTTAAATTATATCTAATTTGAATTATTTTTATTTCTATAAATCATCACTGTTCTTGCTTGATACATAGTTAATTTAATTAAAACAAGTTTAACAAAAGCTTAATTCAAATAATGTATCAACTTAAATTTATTATTAGTTTATTATTTACTAAGCGCACGCATTAATAAAAATTGCTTTAAACTAAACATTTCAACACAGAAATGGAATTGATTAGATGTATTTTTAACTACATATGTTGTATTAAAATAATAATAACTGATTCAAATCTTCTCTCCCTTTTAATTGTTTTCGTTTGTTATTGTGACATCGCTTTCTTATTTCATTTCTATTGTTTGAATGATCTACTGTTATCGAGTTATCACATAAAAATAGGTATGTATACTGAAAATTGTGTCAGTTATTGCTTTCATAATAATCTATGATTCTGTTTTAAGTTAATTTCTCATACTGTATTTTACGGTTCCTTGTACAATGTTTAAGGGAATTTTATCGCGCGAGGCGAGCGCGGTCGCTATAAACAATTGATTTTTTATGTGTCAGAGTTAGCAACAAAATCGAAAATGGATATATTTCGATATGTTACATTTTGGTACCTAAAGCTTGTGAGCAACAAATTCTTGAAACAATCTTTGAGTGAATAAAGTGCTCAGCGCTGGCACCAATAATTAATTATTTTTCGTGTGTTAGAGTTAGCAACAAAATCGAAAATGGACATATTTGGATAGTATATGCTACGAGGAACATTTTAGTACCAAAATATGTGAGCAAATAACTCTGTACACGTAGCTTTTAATCATGACGCTGCTACGCGTAACGATGCAGTTTTGATTATTTATTGATATTTGTTTAACAATAATTTTTTTGATATTTCTTTGCACTGTCTTGGAGCAACAAAGAAACAATAAAATCTTGTTTTTTTGATATTGCATCTCTGTATATATTTTTTTATTTTGGAAAGATCCAGTTTGCCATAAAGGTGGACCATTTTTTTTACTGCTAAACGGTTGAAGCAACAAAATTCGCTTTGGAACAACTAATTAGTAACAAAATAGCACTAAATTTTTGACTATGTCCGAACTCAATTTGCGCTGGTGATCCAGCTTAATAGGGGTCAAATTTGTGCATAGCAACATGCTTGCTTTAATTTCCGCCATTTTACAACATCATTGGCTAGCGTATTTACCATCATACGATTTGAAATGATTGCAGATGACCAAGTTCTGATATAAATTAATAAAGTGAAATAAATAAGTAATAAGTAGCAATGCGACGTGTTGCATGAAATATTGCAAAGGTTGTCATATTATAAATAGTATTGATTATTATTGATTATTTATTATGCATGAAAATGAAACTGACTTTTATTGTCATAGCAGGCATATTGAAACAAAATTCGCTAAAAAAAGGCTAAATAAAAAAACTAGTGTTTCTAATAAAAGTTAGAACAGACTGCCGCCAAATTTAATCAAATTTACGTTAATAACACTGATTTTTTTATAACAAAATCATCTGTAAGTCGGCTTCTATTATAGCGACTGTAGACGATATACAAAAAATATGACATGTCAAACACATGTAGCTGAATTGGACTAAATGAACATAGTATTAGGTATAGTAAAAAGAAATCCATTATTTTTCCATTCAATTTCATGCAAAAATAATGAATTTCTTTTTACTACATTTAATATGATTAAAAGTAACATTCTTTAACAAATCTCGTGTAAATATTATACTGCTATCGCTAGATAATGAGGAAAACATGGAGGACAACATCGAATACGTATTTTCTGTATTAATTATAATTAGTTTATAACTCGTGATTGTTATAGCTATTGCAACTTCATTTGAAACTCGTGGTTGACTGTTACATGTGGCGGATTTCGACAACTAATCAAAATAAATATCTTTTATAAAAAAGTCTTTCCTCTTTAATTCAACAAAATGCACGTGGAATTATATTTATAAATGTAGAATTAGATTTATAAACGAAAATATAATTCTAAACTTGTATTGACAGTTGAATTGATAGGAATATAACTTTTATTATCGATAATGGCTGAATCTATTTTTTTTTATTTCTCGCTATCACAGTTGGCTCACGTAGTTAACAAGGGTGCACGAACCATGTTTCGTGCAATCTAACTCGGGATTTTTATTTGTCACGCGTCTTGTTCTCTCTATGTCATGAAAATAGTTTTGCGTCATGTCAATCTAACGTCGCGAGCCGTGCTTTTTATAAATCCAAAGATACCATGTGATTGACTTTTTATATCGATATTTCGCTTGTTTCAATAGATATATCTTCGAGACCATTTTCAATTTCTAGAGAGAGACTACTGAAATAATGACGGTCTTCTCTTAGCTGTGCTTATTTGCTATATTTGAAATGTAATTGCGGATTGCTTCATCCGATAAGTTGTCTTAACCATAAATTTGTCTGGAGCAAGATTATGGTAGCGAGATGCAAATGCAATTTCGTTCGTTGATTGACGTCGCTACGGCAACTGGGACACGAACGAACTGACGTCATTTTAATGCTTTTTTGCTCGTTGGAATAAATCGCCTAGTTTGTGCAATTGTACTTTACACATTTTATTTAAATTGGGCTGAATTTTTATAAATCGATACCGCGATAAATTTCAAAATGATATGAAAAGTTACATAATATCTTTTTTGATGAAAGAAGAAATTATTTTTATGTAATTGTAGTAGAAGTATGTATATTATATAAATTTAAATTTGTTCGCTTAGTCATTAACGCAATAATTAATAAATCGGATAAATCTGATTTATCTGATTATATTAATTTTGATACATATGATAATATATAATTTAGATTTTAAAACAAATTTATGGTTTATTTCTGTAGCATATTTTGTTCGGCAATCTTAGATACTTACAAGTTTAAAACATATTTAATTTTTTTGCTTTAATTATTCATCATATATGTTATTATCTTGGATGTGTTAAGTATTTTTCTAAATCTTCTCGTATTATTTGGATGACAAAGAGCAATCGAAAGATATAACAATCGCGGATGCAACGTGTAACATTAGTGCAGCTGTCGACAGACAAAACATTCGTCAACTGACGACATTACCTACGCAAATTTGAACTAAAACGCAGTGATTTCGCTTCACATTTATTCGCGTAACTGTACACTTGCAACATGTATTTGCTCGAGCAGAGCGGAAACGAATGTTGATTCATTCAATAGAGCGTAGATACTCCACAGCGTCTTGGACTCTGATCGATACTTTCGCCTTTTCTCTTTCGAGCACGTTTCTTCTCAGGGATAAATCGGCTACTTCATTATTCATCGCGCTAAAGAAAATTTAAACATAGAAATACATGATAAAATGATTACATGTACATGACAATTGTTATAGGCGATTTTTGTTGCCAACGACTCATTGTCTGCAGTTTTGTTTCTTCTATTGTTTCGTTCAAAGTAGCTTCTCACTTAAGGGACTAAAGCAATCACGTTTATTCCTTTTTCACCAGCATTTTTTCGCCTTCGGTTGCTCGTTCGCATTCTGATCGTGTTTGCAAATTCTGGTTCTACGTTCGAGCGTGCGGTAGACCGCGGAATTCAAATAAACCATGGAATATCGATTTTTCTTCCCTTTCTTTTCAGTCGTGCGGTGCCGCTGATTTTTCGCTCCGGCTTTTGCTGCGGAAAGTTACCTTAATGTCACTTTCCACAAATTTCTACGACCACGTTTCTGTATATAGATTTGCGAAAGAAAATGATGCAAAATTATACCGCGATCAAATTTACACGTGACGTGGAATTCTTATTAATGTTATTACTTTTCGACGTTTGTATCCGACTGTGATTGCAGCGTACTTTTAAATAATTTGCTACTAAAGTATCGATTGACTCTTGTAATGATTAGTTTCAATTAATTTTATAAATAATTGAGACATGTTCTGAAAACAATCACGAGTAATCAGTCTTAACTAGAATTCTATTGAGTGATACCTATCGATACATTAATTTTACGTATCGCATAAAGAAATAATCTACTTTAATTATTTCATGCCTGATATTCCTGGTATCAATTGAAGGCGTAGTTTAGCGTTCAATGACTTCGTTCATGTGTATGTAATATTTACATATCGATAGCGTTTAGCGTTCTAAGGTTAAATATCATTCAAACCAAAAACATAATCCTTGAAATGAATTGGTAACGATCCATGGATGTGCGAGGATGAGGGGAGAAGGTTGGATTTACGGCCTGCGGATATATCGCGGCAGATACTCGCGGAAATTAACACGTTTCGGAGCCGTTGATTGACGCGCGGGATTGCACATCGCGACAGCAGGAATTGCGTAAGTGTTATCGCCGAACCGTGAAGGATCGGGGGAGGAGAAGCTGTTAAATGCGCGAGGACGATGCTACGGGGATGGGGATAGCAGGCGGCGCGGCGACGGCGGCGGTGATGGCGGCCGTATAGGTCCACCCACACACCAAACTCAATTCTCACTCCCATATTTCTGGCTTGCGCCGAACTGGAAGATACATCTAGATAAATGCGGCGAAACGTGCCGCCGCCGGCGTATACCGCGGCGAAAGTTTTGTCGACGCGCCGCGAAATCGGTCGTGGGCTTTCCCAGGAACAGGACTTTTCGGAGTGAGATTTACCACCGTGACGCCTTTCGACGTCGTATGAGTGTCGGGTGGTCTTCTATCAGGTGAGACTGGAAGTACGAGCTGCCGTAATGTCGGTTTTTCCATTGCGTTGAGGATGGTTTCTAACAATGGAAGTTTTTTGGTGGGGATTTCTTTGCAGAACGTCTTTCCGCCTTGTGTCATATGATTTCTTACGTTTCTTTTTTTCGCTTTCTTTTCTGTTCCTTTTTTTCTACGCAACCTTTCTTATGTCGCGCTTATCGCAGAGGCAAAATAACTTCTTCGGGAAGACATGCTGTATTCAGCTTATATTACAAATTTCTTTTTTTATCATGATATATGTTTGTTTTACATAACGTTTTTGTTTCTGTTATTAGATTATATCTTTTATTATGAATCAAGATTATAGTTTTATATATTTTATTATACATTGCAACAATAAAGCTGAATGAACTTTTATTACAGAAATTTTCTAATATTCTCTAAACATAAATTTTTTGTTGAAAAATACTAACTAATATAATTATCTTCCTTGATTGTTACGAATAATTTTCTGATATTAATATTAGAACGTTAGGTTGAATAGTTACGATTGCATAGTTTCTTTATATATTTCAATCTTCAGTGTTCTATTCGTCTGTAAAAATCTACCTGAATATTCATTTTATTATTATAATAGAAATTCGTAATTTTATCAACCAACTTGGCAAAAATCCTTTAAAAGCAATATGAAACTCAATAGAGTAGATAAAATGCAAATGTAATACGAATTTCTTTATATTGATACACTACGCTAAAATATAGCATTATTTATCTTGCTTTTTTTCAATAAATACAAAAAAAACAGTTTTGTTTTTATTGATATCGTATAAATAATGCTCTATTATCACGTGATATTGTGCAATCATCTTTATTTATTTCGAAGGAACAAACGAGAGTTTTTCAGGGCATGACTTTAAAGGGTTAAGAAATAAAGTATAAGACGTGCGCGAATGTGAACCTAATTTCTTCCCTCAAAAGCATATCATATTGAGCTCTGAGGTATCTATTCTTTTTCTAGGACAGCAGACATATTTTTTTTATCGTCATGATAAATCTAATTTCGCTGCAAATTCGATCGCGCGTAGAGGCAACGTCCGAGACTAGAAATTCACTTTAATGCACGCACGCAATTCTGCCGAGTAGTTTAAACTAGGGGTGAGAAACGCTAAATATAATTTGCGAGAAATTGTCTGGTGACTCAACCACGTACCATATCCGTACCATATCCGTACTTTAAAATGAATGGAATACAAATATGCATGCTATCCGAAATAAATACATAATCTGAATGCGAACAAAACGTATGTCGCATCGAATCTTAATTATAAATTTTTTGAATTGACTTTTTTTGACGGAGTAATTATACTGTAAAAATGCTGAGTAATAGCTTTTGTAATATAGATTATTTAAAAGAAAATATCTTTTCGTAAAGTCTCAGAAATAAATAAAACGAATAATGATTTTATTTTAAAGTTTTATAATTTCAGTACGTTCTTCTAATAATTTATTTTTCTTTAATTTTAGTTTCAAAACATTTTTTTAATAATCTATTTAAAAAAATTTTTTTAAATTTGTCAATGTGTGAAAATATGTTACAAAGATTCTTAACCTTTTAACCGGTGACTTCATTTGAGGTCATCCCATTTTATTTTATAAACTGCTAGCTCTCTCAATTTGTATGAAGCTTGGAATATGGAGTGATGTGATAATGCTTTATTCAAATCTGAGATCAAAAATAAAAAATTCAAAATGATAAATTCAATGTGACGAACAGAATTTTAAAAAACAATTAGATTATTATAAAATTCGATATCTTAGAGAATTTTTAATTGCGAAGTAATATCAATTAGTGTCCAGTTTTATCTTTGAAATTCATCAATGTTACAAACAGTTAGTATTAAACAATTGGTGATTTTCAAACTGACTCTCTCTGATTACAAGCACTGTAACATTAGATTTTTCGTCATGGAGGTTATTATCTTTTTGAAATTCGACATTCAAATTCAATGATTAAAAATTTTTTAAAATCAAATTTCATGATATTCAGATTATTTTTTTATAAATTTTGGAATTCTAGAGGCCAAAAGAAGTTCTAGAGACACAGTATCAAATTCATCGACTCCGAAAACCCTTAAAAAACAAGATTATTAATTACTTATTTTGTTAGAGCTTTTCAAGGGGTCAATATTAAAAATTGAAATACCTAATTCATCAAATTTTTGAAAGCTATCTTGAATATAGTGTAAGTATTCATTTTACGCTGGAAAAAGTTCTCAGTTGAAATTATTGATGTAATCTATGGTAGTAAATACAATATTCCATCTACATCAAAATACGACGTATTATCAACCCGGTAAAAATCTATAGTTAACATTGTTTCGCCTTTATTCCAATGCGAATGGTAGTTGAATTGAAATGTCAGGAGACATTGCGTATTCATCTTTCGGTTGCCGCATGCGTTCCATTCGTTTCATCAGATTGCTGCGTTTGCTCCATTCGTTATTCGAAAACGTGGGAGAGCGTAACACACCGCAGCGTATCGCATCGGTGTGAATTTTTTCAGAATATTCAGACCATTCGCGGTTTTTTTACGTAGCCGCGAAGTTGATAATATAGGATAATAGAGAACTACCGAGAAAAATTTCCTTAACAAAATATATTTAAAAAAGCATATCGCTCCGAGATATATTGCCTGAAAATAAAAGTTTTTAATTGATTTCGTTAAACTATCTCGACGCTTGCATAATTTGTATCATCAAAAATTGTTCCCCTATAATGCCCTTTGACCCACATTTTGTGTCGATTTCATTTACGTTAACCATCATAGATTGCATTCAATCGACGTGTAGTTTATTACTTTCAACAATGAATATTAACGATTGTATTTTAATCGGATTTATTTTATGATCGATGAAGATTTATGAAACATAACGAATTTATGGGCAGATTCATATCTCTATACCTATTATCGATATTAATATAATAGAGGAATATAAATACATTTAAAATTTTTAATTTTATACCTCATTGAATTTTTCTAAGAGATTGTCAAAGAACTGAAGATTGTGTGTATTAACATTGTAATTATATACATTCGTTAATTGGTGGTATGTACAATAGGGAAGGGAAGAGTAATTATACATGAAAAAATAAATTAAAAATGTAGATAAAATTTTTTTAAAGATACTTTTCGAGAAAATCGTTTAATATTTGTTAATTGTACGGATTTAATTGATAAATTAAAGCACAAAAATAGAAAACGCTCATTAGAAATTTATTTTAAAGAGTAGAATTATATATTTGCCAGAATGAGCAACGTTTCTAACAATTTATAAAGTACAAAAATTCATTGCGCGTGAATATCTTGCTTTTATTGTGTATCCTCGGTTAGTATAATAATAAACACAAATATGAGCGGAGATAGTAATCAACGAGAGCCATTAAGTCGAGATAGTTAAGTGCACACGTGCTCGACAAATATTTAAAATCACTTTTCTTGAAAACAAAGTTTTAAATGAAAAAAAATTAATTTTATGTTTTAGACTTATTTTTTCATGTAGAATCATCTCCTTCCTCGTTGTATCATTATTCACGAACCTTGTATATTTATTTTATCGATTTTAAAGGTAGATTTATTTTATTTTATCTCAAGAGAACACTTTAACATAATTTTTTTTCAATATCTGAAGAAATATTTATTCTGATAGTACACTTTACAAATGAATTATTCATTTTCACACAGTTGAAATACCTTCGTGAATGAATCCATTCACTCATAAACATAACATTTACTTTCTTGCGAAAACTTTCTATTATAACTGAGATGCTAATTTAAACATTAAATTCTGTACTATTACCTTCTTAAACTACTTGTGAAAATTTCTATTACTCGATAGGTTACGAGATTTTCGATATCGATAGTAGGTGTGCCATATTTGCCGAAGTGTAATTCAAAGATGATGAAAGAGATGTCGAAGGACCTAGATAAGAGCTTCATTTCGAAAGACACATCGCGACATCAAAGGAGCCGCTACCGTCTTCATGAATTCCACGTGCACATTTTCGATACGCTTCGGCTTCGTTTCGCTCGAAACGTCAGAGGGGTGGGGAGGGCTTAATTTTGGAATGCATCGCATAGTATGGGTGGCGCGGAATTCGCGGATGTTGACGAAGCACTTACCAGTTCGTGTCACGTTCTCTCTCGCTGCAAGTTACAACTTCTTCGGGGAGGTAACGGCAGTTTCGAACGTCGCGTTACATCTTCCATGTTACAGTCTCTGATGAACCAAGCGAGTATTCGTATCTTGCGGCCAATCTGCATGCTCGTCGTCTGATACGAGAAATGTTCGATCTAATATAGGGTAGCCAACTGTCCGGTTTTAACCCGGACTGTCTGGTTTTCTGAAGCTTATCCGATATCAGATTAACAAATATATAAATCAGACAAATGTTATATATTTTTTGTTATATATTGTTATATATTTTTAAACATATCCACATAATAAAATAAAATTTAGATTATAAAAATAATTTATAAACTGTAGAATTTGCGATTTACAGCGATTTCCTCCTTTTAAACATCCATTATAATCTTCCTATATCGTAAATTTTGTTTTATTATTTGTTAAATCATTTTACTTTTATTATTTAACGTAACATTTTTCTGTATTTGTTAAAACATATATTTTTTTTGTTTTAACGAGTTATATGTTTTAACAAAATTTTTATAATGAATTTTAAATGTTATATGTGCGTAAAATATACTAATTTTGTGTTCAATAGTAATATGTAGTTTATATTAATTAATTGTAATTTATTACTTTATTCAACCAAACTCTGTTTGTAAAATTGTTGGAAGATAATATTGTAAGCAATTTTTTATTAGATTTCGTATTTAATCTAGTTTTAAATTTCCTCTTTGAAGAAATATCTGCGAGTATATATATATAATGTAGATCATTTTGGATATGGCAATCTTAATTTAATATCGAGTTTATGCCAAGGCGATTAATCTTTAGAAATTTTAAATAATCCTAAAATTTTCAGTGCTCTGTGTATTAGAAAAGCTTAAATATCTACTGAAATAAAAATTAAGTTAATAGTTAAAGGAATATTGTAAAGAATATCGTTATAGATATAATAGCTTTAGCTATATAAATATAAAGCATCAACTTATTGCACTTTTTTGGAAAAGATTGTAATAAAATTCAAAGAAAGACTAACAAAATAGAATTACACAAATAAATATTATTGTTATATACATGTCATTATTATTGTATTATTATTATTATATTGTTGTACAGGGTATCCCAAAAAAAGGGTCACAGATTTTAAAGGCATATAAAATAACGAAAAATAAGTCAAAAAAGTCCTAATAAACAAAGGAATTATCAAGATATTTCTTGATTTTTTTACAAATTTTAGGCCGATTTCTGAATAAATTTCTAGGGAGCAATTCTTAGAATGACATTGATGGGGGGGGGCGAAAAATTTGTTAGATTTGGTCAAAATTCTGTTTATTCTAATTCTGATATTTTGTTTAAATAAACAAGTAATCGTTCATTTTCGAGCCTATATTTATTAGGATAACCTTTTGATTTATTTTTTATTGTTTTTATATAGTCCTTAAAGTTTGTAATTTTTTTTGGAGGGGGGGGATACTCTGTACAAATACCTAAATATCATTTTTTAATAAAACTGTTCATAATTCTCTAAGAATAATATAATTTTTAAAATGTATTTAAGAAAGTGGGATTGTATTCGACCCAGTGATTTGTTTTGTTCATTTTTTTATTTATGTATAAGATGGATAGAAGAAGTAAATAACATGAAACTTCCTGTGTTTATTTACAGAAGAAAAAATAAATGATTAACTCTTTAATGGTAGAGTCGGCGAAGTCAGATGTACCACTAGTGCGCTATTAACGCTATTGTGTCATTCTATTTTTATCGTTCATAAAACAAGGATGAAATAATCTAAATGTTGATAGCTGATTCTTCGAACGTAACGGAAGCCGTGAGAATCACATCTGATCCCGACTTTATTGTTGGAGGACTTAAACTACTTTTTGTTAGACATAAAATTTATGTCTAATTATATATAAAATTTATCTCCAATTTGTGGAGATGCTTTATAGTTTTGACCAAAATTGTATAAAAAAAATTCCGTATAAAAACGTTCAGACAAAAGATAGTTTAGTTAGAAAGTAAATAAAATAGTTTGTTTGCGATAATCGCACATTACAGTCTAAACTGTAAATTATCTGCAATGTAAAAAAATTACATATAAAATTATAACAACTATAGTAGATAATTTTAGAACTATTAAAAGTGAATATTTACATACATATAGTAAAGTCACATCTTACAAATAAAATTATTCTTTTTAAATAATTAAACAAGTCGTAAATTTACAAATGAAGTTAAGTTAAAGATATTTCACTATTAATTTGTCAATAAATTACATACAATTTTTTTTAAGTTATTTTATTAATGTGCGCATACAAAAATACAAATATCCCAATAAATATAATATATGTGACGTGTTATCAGTGTTATGTTATATACACTGTTAATTCTTAAAGATAAAATGTTCATTTTAACTTAAAGACTTATAGTGGATTTTCTGATACATGCAAAAGTAAAATTAACATTATTTATATGCTTTTATAATTGTTTAGAAAATATCTCAAATTTTTTATACGAATTTTACAATATTTCAGAATTTATATTTATGAAAAATTCTAAAAAAAAATATAAATATTTTGAGTATATATTTCTGAAATGTGTTTCAATTCTTATATAGCTCCTACTCCAATGAGCGCTTTAAAGTGAGTAGGAGTTCTGGTAGGAGCATACGACGCGAACAAATGTTGGTAGTACAAGGTAATACATGGTAAAAAGAGAGTGAATCTAAATGATGTGCATGCGACGAAGATAACAACTAAGATTGGCTAAACTGGGATCTGAACGGTCACCGAACAAGTAAGAAGGTAGAGAATTAGAGAGAGACGCTTGCAAATTGAGCACATCATATAATCTTTCCACCATGATAAATATGGCGGACGTAAAAAAGTTTGCCGCTTGTGCTTAATAAGAATTAAATCAAAAACATAAATTTTTCATTACAATATCTTCAAAGAGATTGGCATTAGGATAAGCATTAAAGACTCTCCAATGGCCGATCGAAAAGGCAACCTCGCTCCAAGAAATATCGTCCGTTAACTGTTTTCTCGGCAGTTAAGAAGCTCTTCTCTCTCTCTCTTTCTATTTCTCTCTCTCTCTCTCTCTCTCTCTCTCTCT
>Ga0157364_1003649_pt1 | contig 15008 bp, 6 predicted proteins | sample AttsexASBM2_FD_111476 | JGI IMG/M metagenome (GOLD analysis project Ga0157364, IMG submission 111476) | Fungus gardens microbial communities from leaf cutter ant in Ribeirão Preto, State of São Paulo, Brazil - Atta sexdens ASBM2 | ecosystem: Host-associated > Fungi > Mycelium > Unclassified ... | reverse complement strand
GCTGTAGCAGTTCACAGTGCTAAAGTACAACCGCGTACAATGTAACGGAAATTGTACCACTACCTAGCGCCGTTACCAGCCTCGAAATGCAATTATCACTCACCACGCGCGCTATATTTTCAGGCGTGCGGAGAAGGCGAAAGGGAGGGAAGGTTATGCTCGCTGGAGGATAGTGGTGGCCGAGGGGTATCGTGCATTAGCCGCGAGCTTGGTTGCAATAATTATTATTTATCGCGCCTCCTCGCCCACCCTCTCTCTTGTGCCCACCATTATATTAGTTCGCACCACTCCACGTCCGTCCGCTGGAACGCTACCTCTGCCGCTACCGCGCGCTGTGCTTCGCAAATCGAATTGATTTCCGGAATTTATCGCGCGGCAGATTTTCCCTTTGTCCTCTCGCTTACACGGCCGGCCGAATACACGAGCGATGGTATATCGTTATCGGCCCGGAGTATACGCGCGCCGTACAACGCACATACGCTCTCGCTACGTACGCGACTGGTCGATCGCGTATAAATTTTCTACGAATAATAAATCAGCATGTGGGACGCGATGCAGGAGGCCGCTTCATATCCCGAGTGCGAAAACAGTGCGGAAACGCGAAGTGTCCCGCGGGAAAGTTCGCGAATTCTTCAATACGTTTCAAGCAGATGACTCGATTGCAGGGACTTTTGCAATTGCATCGTCACGAACAGCTGAATATCTCTCCAAAACTATGTTTCAACTATTGATAGATTCTTTGAGTTTTTGCACAGTTTCGTGCAATTTAAAAGTTCATGCATGTGTGGTACGATCAAATGGTAAAAAACGATTAAAGCAATTTATAGGATGACACGCGAAATGTACTATTTGGTTATTTCGTTAAAACTATACTTGGAGTATCGGTTTTTTTTTACTTTGAACAAATTTTTTCAGATGTGGTATACCGAATCGAAATTGGATGGAAGTAAAGGCAAATATCAGTTTATGAAATGACGGACAAAGGATGGTATAGTCAAAACGTTAAGTACAAAGAGAAAATTGTATTGTTCTTTTGCAGAAACAAAGAATGCGACAGAGATTCGGAGACATTTTCATTCACATCATGCAGCTGTGTTGTGCGTTATTTGAAAATTTCTGTCGAAAAGTAGTCAAATATAAGAGAATATCTCCAAGCATTTGAAGTAAAACAGCGGCTATATTGAATGCTACTCAATAAAAACAATTTTTCAAATTTTAGTAATTAATTCTATACCAATTCTGTACCAATTTTGTTAAAAATAAATGTAATAAGATTTTGTTATAAATAAATGTATTATATGTAAAGCAAATGGGATGACATTTGCATTTCATAAACTGATATGCCTTCATTTCTGCCTGATTTCTCTGAACTCGTAATGCTATACCTAATAGAATTTTCATGAATTTGCTCACACAGTTAAAAAAAATCAATACTCCTCAAATATATATAGTTTTAATGAAAATTAAATGGTATGACATTTCGTGAATCCCCTGTAAGTGCCTATTAGTATCTACGAAGCAAATGAGTTTTAAGGCATCTTTTACACGTAGTCAGAAACAATATGGTTCAACAATTTCTCTCTTGCACGCTGTGACATGTCGCTGAAATTAAACGCAATTAAATTTCTTTTTATCAGCGTTATTTGCTCGTGCTTGTCTAATATAACGAGCAATACCAGGACATTGCTGGATGATAAGAACTATTTGTTTCTTGAGTATTTATTTTTTTATATCACTCGATGTCATGATTTTTTTACGAGTCTGCTTTACTTCTTGCTATTTATTTCGAAAATGACGCTAGCAGCAATTTATATGAGAACTTCTTCTCCAATATTTAAATATTCATGTCTCATTTGTACAAAAATTTCTCGAGAAATTTACGCATTCTGTTTCGATATTCATTTTCTTTTCACTGAGCTCCATTCATTTGCTTTCAACGCTTTTAATCAAGAACATTTTTATTCATTTATAATGTGCAAATATAGTTCCAGAATCAGACAATATTGTTACTCTCTTGAAAAGCTTCCAGTGATTTTTTTCCATGATCTGCGACATTACACGAGGTTAGTAAAGATAAAAAAAAATTTTTTTTTTAATTCCAAGTATTTCAAAGTTCACAGAAACTAGATTTTTTCTCTCGACAAATAACGATTCAATGGTAAAGAAAGCACGACTAAAGAATTAAGATTAAATTAAGATTAAATTACAAGTAAAAAAAATTCTTCACGAGAGATTCTTCATGAGAGGGAGACGCGGAGGATCTCGAGTGCTCGCGAGTGCTCGTTCTCCAAAGCGCGTTTGCATTTCCTGTTTCATAAGCGCACTACGTCCAATTACATCGTTCGTGCGGTGGCATCTGCATGTAAATGGGAAAAGCGGGCGCGCGGGGATACGACGGCCGCGCGCAGGCATAAATCAAAAAGGTAATTTGAAAAAAGGGCTGCAGCCGGCGCGATGCGTAACGATGCCAAAGGGTTGTCGAACGACTAATTCGCAAAAGTGCCGTTACTTCGAGGAAATCGTTAACAAAAGCAGTGACATCTTTTAAAATAATTTCATATCTTTTAATTAAAAATATTATCCTTTAAACTATTCCTTCATTTAATTAATTTAAATAGGTATGTGTGTATGTGTCAGAAGATACTCTTTATTCTGAATAGTAGCTCGCAATTATTTCTGATGAATTTTTTTCACACGCGTTTTTATCTGCTGCTCATTGCACGTGGACATTCGTGGCGATAACATTCGCGAAACGATCGTTCCGATATCCTTCCTTCGTTATGTTTTCCACTATGTGATCGAACCAGTCGCATCGGGTACACACCGGTTACAGTTTTCGACAAGTCGGTCCATCGAAATGACGCCATGGGGAGCGATGCAAAACAAAACGCTTTTTGCTTCCATTTATGGCATGTGCGGGTGAGACGTCCATTATATCGTCGAGGTACTTCTGTCACGAGGACACTCGTTGAACCCGTTGGCTCCGGGCGATGTTTAACACTTTTCCCGTCGACGCGCTCCCGTGTCTGACGCTTTTGTTTAATGCATAATGCACATGCATCGTCATTACGTCGGCCGCGCTTCTAAACTTTGTAACGCGCCGCGCCGACGGGAATTTATTTGTCACCCCGTTGTTTTTATGGGATTCGAGAATGGAAATGGAAATATATTTTTGCCCACACTTTTACTAAGTTTTAATTAGTAAACTAGATCCTGTGTCAATGGAAGTTCACCGAATGCGAATGAGTCACCTATAGCGTTTATTAAATTATACGAAGGAAAGTAAAATGTTTCGAAAAACGTGAAAAAGGAAAATTTGGTTTTCAAGTTGCTGCTATAGTTATTAAGGGATAAAAATTTCGTTAAAAGATAAGAATTTACCTTTTGTAAAATTTAAATTGATTACGGTATCATCGACAGAAGCGTGACTATCTCATTTAAAACACAAAGTTACAATCTGTAGCTTTAATTAATTAAATGCATTATTAACTAAGGATTGCAGTAACCAACACGTAATTAATAAAGTCAAATTAATTAACATTGTATGAGTGAAAATCGATAATTATATATCATAACTATTGACACAACGTTCCAATTATAGTAATTATTGAAACATAATAATTGTGTTAAATGTCACAATAATATTAAGAACAAAGCCTCATTATATTATATATTTTCATAAATACTAAATAATATTTAAAATTGTTTGCCTTTATATACAATATCATATATTTAAATGCTTCTATATATACACTACATATAAAATAGTACTAGAAGCTTGATTTGTATGTAGAAGTGTTTATAAACAGGAAGGAAAAATAAGTTAACATAAATATCAATATATAAAATACAAACGCAACACAGAAATGAAAACTTTACCGATATAAATGTAAAACCAATGTCAAAATTATGGATCACATATGAATTAACAAATAACAAATAAATACAATTCCACAATATTTACACAGTTATATTTTACACAGTTCAAAATAGAAATTAATTAACAATAGGAATAAACATATCTGTTTTTTCTAAAATTCTAAAAAAATTGCATTAGCTGTGAAAGAAGTAAACGTTGTAATACTGTATTAATTATATAATGTATTAATTATAAATATTTGATCTTTTCTATTTTCTGATTAATTATCTGAAATTAAGATAGTTCAGCTTTGAGATAGAAATGTGTATCATTTTCTATAATTTCATAATTTTCTGAGCTTTCTAGAAGTCGTAATATGATACAGTTTAAAACTAAAAAATCTATTGGTGTAGATATCAAGAGATTAATACATCGAACGAAATTCATATATCGTATTATTAACGCGATAGTGAAACTTTGAGAAGCCGAAGTCCAACAGCAAAGCTACATGCAGAAAAGACGGTTTAAACTTTTAATTGGAAATGCTTTCCAAGTTCTTCCCGGCATAAAAATATTTAAACATCCGTTCGAGCGCAGCGAGGTTCCCGATTTTACCGTAAATGCAAATCGCCATTCGTGTACATAGGAACGGCGGAAGTACTCGGACATGTTTTTGTATCTCGTCGATGCTCTAACAATGTTAATAATGCAAACTTTGTAAGATAAAAGATAAGAATAATACAGTACCGAGAAAAGTAAGAATTCATCGAATAAAAACGCAATTGTAAATTATTTAATTCTATTTCTTTATATTAAATTTTACTTAATATATTAACCGTACATTTTTATAAATTTCTGACATATAAGTACTTATACGAATGATGTTTTTTAATAACCAAAAGAAGATAAACTTTTCTCTTTCTTTCAGAATAAAATTTCAGCTTAAATCTAAAATTGAAAATAGATTTGTAATTAGAAAATGTCAAGATTGAACTTAACTAAAATATATTTATCTAATCCGATAAAAGTGAAGAAATCTCAAAAAAAAAAGATCCCATTTTTTTGCATAATTTAATGAGCATTTACCTTATTATTTATGATTCGAAGTTTTTAAAAATTGAAAAAGAAAAAACGTATAATATTATTATATTGAAGCTATTTTAAAGAATCTGGAAGCTAGAAAAAAAATTTTTTCTATTTCATACACACACACACACACACACACACGCGCGCGCGCCATATATATATACTCGCACATAATTTAAATAGATAAAATTAATCCGTAGCAATTGTTCAAGAAACGCGAATTTTTTTAGAGATTTTTGGGTATATAAAATAAATTTAATAAATAAATCTAATAAATAAAAATTTTTTCTTAAATAGGCAATATTCTACAATCGTGTACATTTCTTTAATGTTGCAATTGCAATTATCTGTTATATGCATTTTGCTCGCAATTAACAAGCTTTCATGCTCTATATAATTAAAATATATAATATATAATAGATATGTTTAAACTCTCTTATAATCATTAAACCAATATATATCTCAGTAACTAATATCCAGTAATCAATTAAAAATAATAGTGTATTTTGTATAAGTTTTTAATAAAATGTATCTGTAATTCGACTTTATATAAGTTAAAATAATATCTCGTTAGATTTACTGAATATTCGCGAAACAGATATTAATAATGATAAATTATCAATTTATGTTCAATATGAAACAAATATAAAAACACATTCATGTTACGTAAAAATCTTATAAAACATTTTTTTAAAAACAATATACAGATATTATTAACGTATCATATTAGGTACATTTATTTATTTAGTTAAATTATTCTTCATATATTAAATATAATATAATATCGAAACTTATATCGTTATAAAAATTTATTAAATCATATATTAATTAACGATAATATTGATTATGCGGGAGATTCATCTCGTTCGGATCTCACGTCATTCATTGTATTTATTATTCATTGGATATTTCACATTAGTTTTATCTGATTCGTGGTAAGATTTAAATATATTGTATAATTAGTTATGTTTTTTGTGTATTATTTTATAAATTAAACTTTATATTAACTTTAATAGCTTAATATTTTGATAATTGATATATTAAATATTTTGATATTAAATTATATAAAAAATTATAATTGCTAGAGAATTTAAGGAAAATACAATTAAAAAAAAGAAAAAAAAAATCATCGATTAAAATTAGAATGAGTGATGAAAGATTTTTTGGCTGTATATGTTTTTACAAAATAGCCAATTTTTACCGAATAAATATACCGAATATTAAAAATCTACTAATAGAATAACGTCAACGATGTTACTTACAAATTTAATTTACTTACAATTTAGGAAAGTAATATTTATCTTTACATCTAATAATATTGAATTTTAATTATACGCTTTCGAGATTTGTTTTATAATAACTATAAAATGAAGCTTATAGATATAATTGTTTTAATTTTTTTTTCCTCTCTAAATTTTATATTTTAAAAATTGCAAGAAATCAATAATAAAATAAAAAAATAAATTGTAACATTTTCTGCGGTAATTGATTTTGAGATAAAATTAAAGATAAATATTCATTCTTTATTTGTTTACGTTATTAATTTTATTTCTTTCAAAATACAAAAATCTGACACAAAGTGGTAGTATAAGAATATAAGGATTTCACTGCATCAGAACAGTATAAATAGAAAACTGTAAATGCATTGATTAAATTTAGCTGGAAAAAATGGAAACTTTCCATGATGCGTTTTATATAACAAATTCTGCGGCTACGTAAAAATATCCTTACGGGAATAATTACGTGAACATTACGGTACCGCATTCGTAATGACATACGATGTAACCGACGACATACCTAATAACATCGCGATTACATAAAGAACACTCCACATCGTGTCCTTCGAAGCGTGTAATGCGACTTTGCATGATGTAATGCAAATATAATAAGCACGAAGTACATGGATATGCGACGAGAGAAATTTTTAGAAATTTATTAAACGTGACATACGGTATTAGTAGAATATGAAGTTTAAACGTGATGCTCAGAAATTCAGAATATTGTGTCAAAAGATTAATCATTTAGAGAATAAATGGGAATAATGTAAGGATACATCAATGCATATTTTAAGGATAGCAATGCATATTTTATAGCAATACATACTTTGCAAGAATTATGTAGGAAATCATGAGACAAGTTTAGGCTCAGACAAGTTCATCGAACCTGAGTTGGCTGAATTGGCCTAACCACCATGATAGACGACGATTTTATTGGCGAATAATCAGTCATTCCGACGGTAATTACTATGACGAAATTTCGAAAGCAAAGCTAAAAGAAGTCATCCCTTTTTCCTGCTTTTCCTGCCGAGCTAGCATTGATGGAGATGGAGATGAAGAGGAAAATGGCGCGGAAATATGCGACGATGACAAGTTCAACGAAATCAATTATCAAATAGGCGACCATTTTTTAATTGGAATTATTGGTCCATTTCGTAAACTGATATCGTCAATTAAAAAATGTCTTAAAATAATTCAGATATTTGATTGACAAATTCAATTAAAAAGTTTTAAAATATAATGATCGATGAAAATTTTGAGATATAATGATAAAATGATGGAAAACATATTTAATTAAAATTTTAAGAAAATAAACTATCGTCACGAACCGCGATACTCTCAATAAATATACGCGCATTCATGTAAACAACTGAGATCGCGTTGTATATCTATGTAGGATATGAAACAGAATAAGCGTATCGTGGATGAAAGCAATTTATTTGCATCTCTGCAGGTCGTTTTTCTTGGAGTTGTTATTAACCGAATCGTTACGCAATATATATAAATGTGTATAAATTCTTAAATAGCAAAATTCAAATATAAAAATATTTTAATTTAGTATAATAATAAAATGTATGTATCACTTTCTATTGAATCGCTTTGATTAGCCGTTTCACTTCGCCAATAAAGCGAATAATAAAGCGAAGCCATACAAAAGTTGTACATATTATAAATTCATAATTTGAGTTTAAATAAAAAAATGCTTTAGCATTGTCTCTTAGCTACTCGACATTCATTCATAACATAAGTTAAAATAAATTGCGGAAAGTTACGAGGATACAATAGGTACAAATAGTAACTGTAAAATAAAAAGTCTCAGCTTAAACGACTTGTCCAAGCGTTCTTATAATCATTTCTTTTGTTCGAAACTTTGTCCATTTCAAAGCACATATTTAACTTAATCCCGTTTCACTCCAGTTCTCATTTTAGTTAATTTTATTAAGCAAACTTCATTTTAGTGGAATTGTCATTTGACAATTTTAGTTTAAAAAAACTTTGAACAGATCTATTACTATTCTTACCAGTACTATTACGATTATTACTGATGTTCATGTATATTCCATCATGATCTATATAGCTGTTTGAAATGTTCCAGATAAACGAGATATTCCTTTTTTGCATCTATAAAGAAATATCCGAATAACTGTTCGGCCACCAATACGACATTCTGAGAAAGCATGTCGGTATATCGTTTCAATCGTATGACCGCCCGTGAAAACTATTTCCTACACCGCGATTTATGCGTCCTCGTTTCATCGATGGCATCCAGTCGTTGAAAAATCATAGCCTCCGGAAACGGAATGATAACGATTTGTCTCAAGGATTCCGATCCCGACGACAGGAAGTCTCACGGCTGATGACCCTTCTATAAAACGTTCGATCTTCTCTACGCTTTCGGGTAATACTCGGATGCATCTCGTTCGGTGAATGGCCGGGAGAAATATTTTTATATCCGCACCGTAATATCTTGACCATTTACAGATCGTTAACGTATTGCGACGCATTGCAAACCATAAATCGGACAGTTCCATGCGATAACTGTGCCGCAGGATATAGCGATTGTGGAAGAGTTCACGAGAAACTGGATCAATGTTGCGGATAGAAACATTCCAATTTAGATCGTTGATGCTTTCACTCGTTCGATATCGAGTTTCGTTACGCCTAGGCGCACCTGTCTGCGTAAATTTGTGAATTTGTGAATAGTGTCGATCGAGCGTATATTAAACAGTAGAGGTATGAACAATGCGCAAAACGGGCAGAAGTGAAAATGTCGTGTTCTGTTTCTGCAAGGTTGGTCCCAGCGCGGTTGGAGTCGCATCGAACAAACGAGATAATCTATTCGGCATGTATACCAGAAATGGCTTTCAGTGACACGTAAAACGACAAAGACACGAAAAAGATGCTCGTGCGATATTTTCGCATTACGATCCTTGAAAATACCGAAGGTATAGTGTCCTGTCCACCACTCCGACTTGTCGAGTGAGTCAAAAATGAGATACTTCAGTCTCTGAAAACCATGTCTTTATTCCGTCTGCATTTCTCGGCCGAGGGTCTTTCTGAGAATCGTTTCGTACCTCCGGATGCACCTTTTTTAGCCGTCGAGAGGGTTAATGGGACAACGACGTTCCCGTTATCCCGGCGCACTATCATCCCGACAATTTAAATCCATCGTGTCGTCTTACCCCTTACTTTACTGAGATACACTTGCAGGGCGCGATTAATGGGCTCGTTAAATCACGTGGGGTCGCTTTGCCGGATCTCTCTTTGCAGAACGGAAGAAAACACATACATACTCACACACACACGAGAATAGCAAATGGCGACTAGGCGGGGAAAAAAAGCTCTGGCATTGCTTAATGTTGTATAAATTGTTGCGTCTGTCTAGGGTGCGAGCCACGGCAAGTAACTCTATCTTTTAGGGGCTTTCAGGAGCTAGAAAAATAGCAAGAGATTTTATCTGTTAATTGCTCACCTTAAATCCTCATGAAATAGTGCAACCCGAAGCCGATATCCGGGCAACGTAAATAAGGTGGCCATAATTTCTTTTAAATCGTGTAGCCGGCCATGCTCCGTTCGTAATCAGGAATTATCGAGAAGCCACGACAGAAGATGTATCGTTTCGCTAATCTTATGAGCTGGTTGATACGGTTGAATAATTTAAGACGAGATTACAAGGGAATTATATAAAAATGTTTAGCTCATTGCCCAGAAGGATTACAGCAGAGGTTATAGCAAATTAATCGATAGATATTCTCGAATAAAGCGAGAAATATCAGAAGAGTTGTTGAAAATAATATTTTTCATTCAAACAGAATAAAATATATCAATATAAATAGTATAAACAGTAAAAACATATAGTAATGTACTCATAGTATATGTATTGTCATAAAATATATATCTCTCACAGTTATGTTTTTTTTATCACAAAGTGTACCGCGTGTGTGTTATTTAGTGCTATCGCGGTATTTTAAAGTAGCCGTATTATTCACCGCGATGAAATTTCACAGCGTCCCACTTTGGTTGATTTATAATTTTATACCACTCGCGAATAAATATCGAGTTTGATGTTGCGAGTTCATAAAGATCGCTACGGTAGGTACCGATACAGCCACTTCGTAACATCGTGGCGGAAATATCAGACAGTAAATCAGGGTCGGATGACGCTACCTGGTGATCTTCCTTCGCCTGGGAAGTTAACGCAACGTTACAAACGTATAAGGTTTCTAGAGCAAACTTGGCGCGCTGTCAACCCGGCTTAATATAAATACATACGAATTTTAGGCGAGCCGCGCATCCAGCTTAGCGTAACTCGAAATTAACGCGGATAAACCCTCATTTCAGTGGACCGAAGTTTAATTCCTATTTGTGAACTCTAATTGAAAACTTTACCTATAGCGTAAATTGAAAACTCCTGTTTACGTCTGCTGCTTAATCTCGATTATACTTGAGCTTACGAATATAAAATCTTTATTCGTTAAAAAAGGAATCCTCTATGAATTATTTCTGTGTAGCGATAATCGAAACTTTAAAAATTTCAGCGGAATTTGAACATATTGGCAATATTGGAATAACGGAAAAACTGCGGTATATTAGATATTATTCATAACTCAATTTAAACAAAAATGTAATTCATGCTATTTTCCTGCAAGTAAAAAATGCCATTCAATTGTTCTCATGACAGAATGTATGTTATTTTTAATTAACAAAGCTGGCTTGATCCCTCACGCAACAATGTTAAATCTCTGCCCACTATAAATGCTAAAATTCTTTGAGAATTAAAACTCCTGTGCGAAGTTGAGTCGTTTGCCTAGAAGATAGTGCTATGTATCGCTGTTGAATACTGTGGATTTCTTGTGGAGCATCGGAAGGTGTAAGGTTTCAGAGCGGTTCCCGCGGGAGGATATTAACGCTCTTGAATGCGCTCTGCCAATTTAAAGTTCAGGGATGTTAAGCGGCCGTGGTGGCAAGCGGCTTTGGAATGAAACCGTGGACGCGATGGAACGAGAAGGTGGGAGAAACAACAGGTTTGTGAGAGCAGCAGCAGAGAGAGAGAGAGAGAGAGAGAGAGAGAGAAATTTCTTTGACAACGGGGGTGGCGGCATCTCTCCACCCTACATCGGAGTTTAAGTACCTACTCCGGCGCACCGCAACGAGTGCCATGGCTAAGTAGACTTTCCTGCCGCCGGAATAATTACCCAATAACAAGTTTTCGTCACCGGATAATAAAGCTTTAATTAAAACGCGATAATCGCCGTTTACTTATGCGACGGATATCGTCACCTCGTTTTGTCACCGATCTCATTCGATTGTCATCTCGATTAAATAAATCTGTTCATAATAATTGATCGGTAGGTTATTCAATTCCCTCTCTCTTAAATTAAATCTCTCTTAAATTATAATCGTCTATAATTACTACTGTTTCTATTAGTGCAATATATAGAAGCGACGTTTAGCTCTCCAAAAATATACAAATGTTTTGAATGGTAGTTATTCCCGTAGATTCAGGAATTCGGAAAACGTGAATACTTCCAAAGTGTGGAAACGATAACGAAGATGGCAAGATCTAAATATCGGTTAGGATATCGCTTTAAAATATTCATAAAGAAGCACAACCAGAGCGGAACTTATGGCATCGAGCTTCTGTCCAATCTTCAGCTAACGTGCCCAGCGAGAAATTCCATGAATTTGGAATGTTCTAGCCATGATAGCATCCTGAAGTACATGTTTGTGGTAACGATCTCGTGTGCGTCACAGATCTGTCGCGCGTGATATCAGGAACATCTAAAAATAGCATCCAACAATACCTTAATTTTCTAATAATGGCATAAAAAATAATTTTATTTGCATTTATCTATATTTACGTTTCTCCAAGTAGTTCTTTCTTTCAGAAATAAAAGAAATATATTTTTCGAAAAATTTTTATCAAAAAATACAATAGTTAAACCTGAACATTTGATTTGTTGCGCCTAAAAGACGCATTTAATTATCATAAATAATTGATGATTGCAACAGTTGAGCCAATAACGATTTAATGCTTGCAGTAATGAGTAGCAGATAAACCCGTAGCTATTCGGTTAACTTCCTTGATTGGTGTTCGTCATCACTAGCATCACCGGCAACTATTTATTATGTAAATGGTTATGATGACGGTGCAACGCGCAGTTACAAGTTGGCTGAAAGCTGACAAACTAACGAGAGACTTTAAATTGACGAGTGAATGCAACGCGTAGGAGTGGCTGAACGATCGGTCGATATCCGGCGATACCAAGTTAATTCATTTAATTCACCATTCGTTGCCAAGCGTTGTCGTTCGAGAACCACTCGATAAACGGCTCGACACAACAGAACGGGATCGATGGATCGTATTACCACGTGGTGTACATTACAATTTAACGAACGGTCAACAAATTCGCGGTTAATATATGCGCAGCTGGTTAAATTCGCTGCCGTTTGTAACTGCATCGCTAACTTACTTGAATTGTATAAAGCTCAAAGCCACGAAATATATGCGTGAGCATTGAAACGCGGCTGGAACAAAATTAAATTACATTGATTTAGCCAAATGGAATTTTTTAATCGTTTTATTAGAGTCCTTGCATATACTGTGAAAGCTAATGAGTATCCTTTTATAAAATTACTACAAGCAAACAGATTCATTATTCGCACTCCCTGTCCCACCTCCATTCTTATTCGTTACGTAATATATACGTAATATATATCTTCTTATCTCAAGGGTTACATTCTTACCGTTGCCATTTATTAATTCATATCGGAAAATGGAGAAAGTTTCGGCTCTCGGGAAACGAAACATAGTCTTTTTCTGATCTTACATATTTTATCAATGATTGCACGAAAGGATCTTCGACCGATAAAAAGGCAGCAGCGTCGTTTGGGAATCATGAAAATTTAATCATTCATCTTAATGATTCGCCGCAATGAGAATTATCATTTACATTTTGTAACTTGCATATTTTTAAAAATATATCATCAGTCAGAAATGAGTCCGAAAATTTTCTGATTAGAGAAAAATAGGTTTGGTTTTTTTTTTTTACATGAATCAAGTTAATTTTGTAAGATAGTGGTGATAAAAATTTGAATATTTATATATTGAATAATTTTAATCAAAATTCTTTTTTAACTTTTCTATCAATAATATTGTCGATGACGTCAATTCTAAAGCAATATTCATTCGAAGAAGAATCGACGTAAAGAAATGTCCGGGGATATTATCTAGAGAAGGTTGTTGAATCAAACAACCTACCGGGCTTGAAACAAAGTTTTAGTACGCAGCCTTTCGACGCTCGCGCATTTGTCTTCCCAGGAGGCAACGTCATTCCACAGTTCTCTGTTTCGACTATTTTTCCTCACCTATCTACGAATAGAAAACATATTCTTCTCTGGTTTCTTCCGCATCTCGTCTCTCGTCTCGTCTTGTTCTACTCTTTGTAAGAATCGAAATGCAGAACGATGTAATGTCACCCGGGAAATCACTTATAATTTACACGCGTTCTTGTTACCATTAATATTATACAAACGGCTATCGCTTTCTCACGCTATGATAAAAACCCAATTGGAAAAATGTCTAAAAATTAGGTCATTAGATCTAAAACCTTAGTTTTTATTATTTTGAATTACAGTCACTATTCAGTAACTGGCCAGAAATCTTGATTAAGTAAAACTGGTAAGAAACTAATTAGAAATTAGCCAGGTTAGTAAATGAAGATATGCAAGAAAAATAGCTGCGACGTGTCTGCCTCATTATTTAAAAATGCGTCCGTTATATAAAACGAGATAAAATTCGGATTATCACAAATGATTTAAACAATTATGCGGAAATGCGATACAAAAATTCCACGACAAAATTTATTTACGTGTCTGTTTACTGTCCTTGTAATCGCGAAAGGTATTATCATACCTGCGATATCGATTCGACAACCATGAAAGTCATATTTCAAAGACAGATAATTTTGGAATTAAATCAACTCTCGTCCAATATCAATTCGAATTAATAATTCATATGTGTGTGAATGTCGTACAAAGTTGACGGTCTTTCCGGACCAATATTAACACGGCTAATGGAGCTTTGGCTGAGCAAAGTTCCGGCAGTATTAATAGGGAATAATTTAAAAGTTTCAAATGAAACGGCGACAATAGTAAGCGGGGACCGCTGGCCGAGTGCCCAAGATGAATATCTATTCAGCGTAAATGAAAACTTTCAGCATTCAAAATACTGAATGTCGATAATTTGCCTGCAGGGAGAGCTTTTTGATGGACTTTCCAAAAAGCAACAAACTTCTGCATCTCGCCTGGCACTCATTCTTTGTATAACTGTGCAAATTTATGCCGTGCGCTTTGTTAGCATTACCTCCACCGGTTCTATGTATACAAAGGGTTTCAGAAGTATTTCCGTCAATCTTTTCATTTACAAATTCCTTGACCTATATATTTGTAAAGTTAATCTTTTCTTAATTATAACTTAATTAGAAACAACCTTTCTTATAAGTCTTTCTCTCCAATTTTCAATATTATATATCCTGATTAATTATCAAAACGAGATTCCCACGTGGCACATATATCTCGCTGATGAACGTATCCCTCGAATCACTCTGTTCGTTAGATTTTACGAAATCCAAGAGATTTGCTGAAACAAGAATCTCTGGATGATATCCCCCGTGTGTTTCAGACTTAACGTTGAGCCAAAACCTCGCGCTCTTAGTTACACCTGCTTGCCCTACGTGCATTCGTATAAATGCACGTGTCGTAGTTGCATTAGTGCACATATACGT
>Ga0157364_1003648_pt1 | contig 15010 bp, 3 predicted proteins | sample AttsexASBM2_FD_111476 | JGI IMG/M metagenome (GOLD analysis project Ga0157364, IMG submission 111476) | Fungus gardens microbial communities from leaf cutter ant in Ribeirão Preto, State of São Paulo, Brazil - Atta sexdens ASBM2 | ecosystem: Host-associated > Fungi > Mycelium > Unclassified ... | reverse complement strand
TTGATTAAGAGATGCCTTATCATTATTAAAAATGCTCTATTCTTTTATTTAAGAAGATAATATGTCTTTTCTTCTGTGCAATTTAAAAAATCCAAATAAAAACGCGTTCATGTGCAACGCATTCACTTTGGCCAATTCATCCGGGATGATCGTCAAGAGCGAGCAGTGTAAATTCGCCTTAAGGCACCGCAGGAATAATTAACGGCTCTTCGGCCGGCAAAGGGAATCGGCAAGCATGGGACTACGAGTTCCGAGTTCTTGTGCAAGAAACACCGTGCGTCGACCCGTCGACGAACAATCGAATTATCAGGCGGTTGCGAGCGCAACGAGGGCCATTTTTCTGCTTCGTTTTTCCAAGGCCCGAGGGCACGCAAAAGTTTCAGTACACGCATACACCCTTCCCCGTCCATGGTCGATCCGACCGAACCGCGCGCGGCAATGCGGATCACGGCTGCACCGAAAAAGCGGAAAACACGGCTTCATTAATCTAACAAGACTGATATGCGGAACATATCTCGCCGCGGCATAATGGCCGCCAGGACCGGTTTATAGCGTATGCAACGGTAACATTCCTCAAAATTTCGAGTGTAATTATATAAAATAATTAAAATTCAAAACTCATAAAATTTATATTTAAACAATATAAAAATAGATATGCAGCACGAACCAGGTATGCATATTATTCTTTCAGGAAATCGAGTTTATAAAGTAAATTAAAAGAAAATTTAATTTAAATATTTAAGAACATCAATTCTAATATAAACCTTACAAAAGATGAATTATAATTAATATGCATTATTGAATTATTAAAAATTATTTTGATAACGTTATGACAATTCTAGCGCGTATAGCATTGTTATTATTTACGTAAATCAAATTAACTACTATTTGCGAATAAACAATGTTAAAATATGTATAAATGTATAGGTACTTATATTTTTATTTGATAGCATACCTGAATAAAATCATGTTATTTTAAACTCTTGTTTGTGATATTAATACTAATAATAAAATTTATTATTAATTGTGTTATATACAGATAATTCATAAATAGAAGGATGAAAATATTCTTTTGTACCTGAACATTTTCATCGAATTATACAAAAAGCCACAATAGATGCGCATCCGACCTTTACAGTTTTACATCAGATTGCGCAGCGTATAAAGCCAGGCCCTAATGAGCACCTTGCTTCGAGAACTCGGAAATCTCTCAGTCGGCCCGCAAATGTAATTCTATGTGTGTAGAATGATAATGGCCGGGAAACTTTCAACCGCGCTAATGCGATAATGAATTAAATTACGAGGATGGGTTGAGGTAACGTGTCTACCGCGGTAGGTAATTACTTGCTTGCTTTTTTCCCATATTGTATTTCCCATATTGTATCAACGGATTTTGTGTGATATATATGATGTATGAAAATCCATTGCTCCCTCTCCAGCCGCGTGTCCAACATCAACATATTTGCATTCGAACAGTGCAACGCGCAACGCGTCAATGCGCTCTGTTAAATGTAAGCCGATGCTTATGATCGGCCTTCAATTACATTATTCTCGTGTAATTAGCATCCCTTGTGACGAGAGAACGTCAATATTACGGGTCGGTACCTTCGTCAATATTAAACAAGTTGCTGGCCATTGATGTTGCGAATTAATTAAAAGTACGCGAAAAGAGTCTTCCGTTTTTAATTAAAACTTTCTACATTGTCGACTGTAATATCATGCGAGTATGCAGCTCTGATATCACATTATTTCAAGTATTAATGCTATAAAATAAACCCTTTTGTCTTCATATTAGTTTTAAAATGTATTTGTAAGAGATTAATGTACTTTTAAGTCTTCTTAGTTTAATTCTCTAATGTTGATATGTGTTTAATGGGGAAATCTGAATTATTAACAAATTATTAACAAATTCCTTTTTTTTATTAATTCAAACGACATATTATTAAGAAAGTAAATGAAAATAGATTAACATAATTATGATGCTTATTATATAAATCAAATTTTATTTTTAGTAATAAATTAAATTAGATGCGTAACATCATTAGATGAATAACGTAAATAATTAAAAAAGTGCCAAATATTAAATCTTAATATTAAATTTTAGTGTCATAATGGTATTTTCTTTTCATTTTCTATTTATAATAAATTTGAAATACATTTTTTTTTTCTAAACTGCGCGCTAATATAATGAAAAAGCAGCTCTAAACTGAAATTGAAATAGTAATATCACAAATTAAATACATCATCAATGTAACAATATGCTTCTAGTAATCATTTTAAAACATTGTAAGGAATTTAAAAAGTGAAAAATGTAGTTAAAAGTTTACATACAATATTTTAATAAATTGTAAAAATAATTTAATAAAGTGTAAAACTAATGTATCTTTGATTTTGACGTATTTAGCGCTTCTTTATTTACTCGCTGTGTTTTACTAACTTTTTTATTAAAAGTAAAAATATCATCATTAAAAACCTATCGCGTGATTCTAAAAGATCTTTCAGATAGAAGAATAGCGAAGAGTTGAAGAAAATAAACTCTAAACTCATTTCAATATTCATTTAGTTCGAAATTCGATGTTTTTATAGCAAAACAATAGATTTCGAATAGTACCATTTCTGATATACGATGAATCCTTCTATCTCATATCGAATCCGAAAGTTTCTCTTCATAGTATATCGGAAGGGTTTACCCTCGGTTCGTGGCGCACCAAAATTGACTCGTTCCATGGGATTAAACGTGCACCCCGTTATGCCCAGAAACCATACGTATTCCATTCAGGGAAATTCGTGGCTTCTCTCGTCGTCGAACGGATTCGTTGGTTCCGAAGTAAGCGACCAACAGCCAGTATGTGCATATACGTAAAATATCTATACAGTTATATAATTTAGATATAGCATTTGCGATCAATCATATTACTTTTTGTAGATGCAGATTTTGCGAAAATAACGTAGACTGTTAATAATTTCTGAATATCTCCTTTCTTTTTTAATAGCTCTATATTTATAAACTATACATACTTATTGTAAAATTTTTTTTAAATTGAACTGATGAAAAAATCTTTTAAAAATAAATTTATATTCATAGATATATATTCAGAGATAAGATTCATAGATATATAATCAATAGATATATGAGATGTTCAATGTAGTAATCTATCAACGTCAATATGCCGATAGATTTCTAACATCGCTTATGTAATGTGTTACTGGCTGAAGTCCATGCGCATTTGCTATCGCAAGTTGTTAACTACATGTAACATTAAGTATTTCGGCGCTCGACCAACAGTCGTGTAACTGGTCGACCGTTTAGTACAACATGAGATCCCATTTCTCCTTTCCGTTTTGCTCATTTATCAACCATGAAAGAGCTTCGCGTGCGCAGTTTCAGTCGCGTGCCGCTCAGGGAATCGTGGTCTCGTGCTACGATAAAAGACTTCATGAATGAAATGTTTATGCTAAATTATTTTTACAAAAGGTTTTTACAGTTTATAATTATTTTAGTTATTACAACGCAAACCTCTTTTTTGTAAGACAATCTGAAGTGACTTTAACTAGAGCTTTTCCATCTTCAAAATCCGATTTTCTTTTAAAATATTAATGCATTTAAACATTTGTTTAAAATAATGCATATAAAGACATTGTTAATTTTCGTTTGTTAAAAATATTTTATTATGAATTTTATTGTAACACACACATACTCCTATTTAGTCTGACTTAAATTATATTATGTATAAAATTAGTATTATGTATTAAATTATATTAGATGAGAAATTAATATTTTATTTTCAATAATATCAGTAATATCCTCCAACAATCTCTGTTTTATAAAAATTCTAAATATATTATTGAATATAATCGTGCTTATGTCTTTTAAAAAAGTAATCCTCTTTTATTATCTACATTTTATATTTAAATTGCTTATATTTATATTGCTTCAATAAATGCATGAAGTAATATTTGATTATACATATATCAACATTGCTGAATACAAAATATTATACAATCCTCACGTAATTCCACTTAGAACCTATTTACAATAATATCTTTCTCATTTCTATTATTATATATATTTATTATAACCAAACACAGATCCTGAATGAATAAATTAATAAGCCAAACATGATTCAATATTATGTCTTCCGTGTTACATGCAAATATATGTTATGTTCTCGTCCATATTAATAATTCTATTATATTATTATTGTTGCCATTATAATTCTTATCGCTATTGTCATTATTACAGTTATTATTACAGTACATTGATGTTACAGGTCATCCGATTGTACCATGAGTTACGCAAGCTATTAATAATCCATATTAATTCGACCGTACAAATGTACAGCACATTCTAAAATTTCATTAAAATTTGATTTAGAAATATTTATATGCAGATTAGACTATCCACACATCACACACTCGTGCGAAAATTTGACAATTTTCTAAATAAAATAATGATACGAAATGTATAACTTCTTGTTTTATAATAATACATTTAATAATAATAATAATAATACATTCAGATTCAAAAATTAAAGGTAAAAACAAATCATAATAAAGAATTGAGCATTCACTGAGTTTTTGTCTGTCAAATGTAATTATTATTCAAATATACTTAAATGACATTCTATTATTTTCTATTATTATATAACAAGAAGTTAATATTTAAATTATATTTTGTATTATTATTAGATTTCCGTAGCTCTTCCGATAATATACAACATAAATGTTTTAAATGTTCTCCATTTATTTACATAAAACAAATCTCGCGTAAATGCTCGTAATAGTTAATGTTAATGTAAACAATTATTTGAGAAATTTTGAAAGTCACATTTTGACTTGGTGTATAAAAATGTAAAAGAAAAGCGAAATTTTAGAAATCATAAAAGTTTATAAGCTGCACAGAAATAAAAAGTTAGAAAACAGCACGACAGAAGGACGACCGTCGTTGGAAGTCGAATCGTCTACAACTAAAGCCGAGGTTTTTAATTTAGGAGCTTATTCTGTAATTCTTAACGATTCTAACGATATCATTAAATTATCGTTGCGCAATTTTTTTATTGGATGCAAAATCTGCGCAATGACAATGTAACGATATCGTTGCATCATTAAAAGTTACAGAATAAGCCCCTTATTTTGATGTCTTATATTGAATCTACTGTGACATTGTAAATGCTTAGGTAACTCCCTACGATCACCCAATGATCCTCTTACAGTTTCGACTTCATTAGGCACTGTAATCATGTGTGGTAGTAGATACCGATTAAATATATAGGCATAGTACGTGATGCACGCACGTTGTAATCCGCTTACGGGCGCAATTGTGCGTGTATTTTAATGTAAAATCATCATTGGTTGGTAAATCATTAGCGATTGCAAAGTAATCGGTGGTGCGCGTGTTTACAACATCTGTAATAGTAGCATTTCACTGTGAAAGAGCACATTGATTAATATCGATAGAGAGAAAGAGGGGAGAGCGAATGTAAAATAATGAATTAAGAATATACAAAATATTCCATAAACGTAATTCCAAATTAATTGCACTGGTAGCTTAAATCCTCCTACATTATTTTTTACTTGTTTGATGCGCTGCAAGCCGAATTCATGAAAAACATTTAAATAACCATCGTGTATATAATATCTATATTTTTATCTATATAAAGGCAAAATATCTGTTCTGTGTTTTATATTTAGATACATCAAAATAAACTGACAGCTTAATATATATTAATTCGTCAATCATTTCCAAATTGCAAGTCATTGGAAATTTCAATAAGTTCTTTTATTTATATATCGCGTTTGCAATTAATTCCATATTTGACAAAACAATAATTATTCAAAAATATAATTTTTCTGAGTGATGTTTGATTATAAAAAGATTATTGTATTCTTTTAATAGTGAATTCTCTTATTAAAATGTTATAAAGATTATATAAGTCTGAAGATTAAATCTATGTAGAACATTTCACAAAATTCATTATATGATAACAAAAATATACTTTGCTAACAATGTTTTTATGTAATTTGTAACACAATCTATCAATGTTTTTATGTATAATAATATGTAACACAATCTACCACTGTATTTTATCGACATTTTTCAGGTGGCATGTATCTATCTGTTTAAAAGAAACTTCTTTATTATATATTACATTATGTGCTGCAAACTTATATTCAGTAATCTTGCACTGGTTTAAATCTGTACGTCTTGGTTTACAGGAGAAACGTATAAGTTGAGTATGGATAAACATTAAGCATAATATTTTAATGCAGAACGTCGCAGCATAAAAATACGTATATGCGCTTAATGAATGTATATATGTATGTATAAAAAACAGAAAGATTATTATTTTCAAAAATATCAGAATAGTCTTTGTAGAAGTATCTAATATATATTTTATTTTAATCGATAAAATTTTACAACTATTTTGTATATTTATAATTCACATTATTACAAGTTTAACAATATCTTATAAAATAACATAGAAACTTTTAATCAATATTTCATTATTGCACAGTTAGAAGGAGATAAAAACAATATGAAAAGAATACTCAGCTTTATTATATACGTCAATTGCTTTAAAGCATTATAATAAATTTTGAATGTCTTCAACAAAATCTAGAAAATAATAAAAATGAATAAAGAAGAAAGAAGAAAAAGATAAGAATTTCTTACAGATGGGAAATACGAAGGTGTCATCTCTGGCGATTGCACCGTAGCGACACTCGAGCATTTCCTTCGAGACGGGAAGATGTCTCGAGAGTCTTACCAAACTCCGACAAATATTTGTAGAGCTTTTGTGCACACGTGCGCTACGCTTATTATTGTTGCCTGCAATGAGATCTACCACATCCCTTAAATTTTGATATTAGTTTAACTCTTTCGTTTCGTGTTATCTCTATATATATATATATATATATATATATATATATATATATATATATATGACATCTTTACAAAAAGCTTTTATGTCATTTTTTTGCGGTGGATTCTTAATTTAAAAAAATGATGGTATTTAGAATTAAACTGAACATATAATAAAATAATTTTTGAATATCCATAAAAATATCCATAAAATATTAATCTCGTAAAATAAATAGGACACAATAAAGCTATTTCCAAAGCCGTTCTATAAATTATTTTCTTTTTAATTACAAGTTAATTAGTTTTATCAAATACATATGCAATATATTTTACAATATTTCTAAGTAATTTATAATAAAAAGATGTTCTTTTAAACATATATATGGGAAGATTTCTATAAACAGTTTCTCAAAAAAGTTTAAAATAAAATTGTACTGTTCTTTAATTTATTAAAATAAAAAATGTCATCTATAAATTTTTATTATTCATTAATTATTGTAACAAGAAGCGGGATATGATAAAATCTAATTTTTTAATTTGTTCTGGTTGAAACGAGCCAAAAGAAGTGCACTTGCTCTTGTTGAGAACATCTTGGCGAATATTTTAAACAATCTTCTCTGTCTGCCTTTCTGTCCTCGAGTACGTCGTCAAACAGTCGACGAGTAATTGCGCAAGCATCACCATCACCTCATCGTCTAGTAATAGATAGTAAACCGTCGTTCAAAAAGTGCCCTTCGGTCTCTGCTTCGTATTCGTCTGCTCAAGGATCAAGTAATAGCCATTTGCATTTTATTCGTATCTTCACTTTCCCGTTTCTCATTTTCTCTTTTTATTCCCTTTTCTCATTCTACGAATCTATCTGTCGTCTATGTATACCTGTGCAATTATTACGTGAAAAACGTACAGCTCTTCCTCTTCTATAATATCTTTGATGAGATGTTGGAAATTATTTTTGCTTCACTAAAATGATGATCCGCACAAACAGCGATGTTAATAAACGTATATATTTTCTAGTATATTAAATGTGTATTTGTAAATGTGATTCTCTGTTGACAATGTTGGACTTTAAAGACACAGTCCTTAAAGACACAATAAATTTAAATCTGTAAAAAAAGTAAATAAAATACAATCCATCTTCTATAATAGTAAAAACTTATTGTTAGCTTTTACAAGTATGTAAGAAACTTTTTAAATTTTTATACAGTCTAAAACAATAAAAAAATCTGCATTGAAGTTCAAAGATTGCGAACGAAGGATGATAATTTCAAATTGTAATTGCTGATAACGAATTAATATTTAAAAAGAACTTTGGAACACATAGTAAAAAAAATAAAATTTATTTCAAAACTTTAATTATATTTTTTAATATCTGTGACTAAGTTGAATATAAGTTGACAATATCATGAACGTAGACATGAGAAGTTGTTCAATTATCAATGGAAATTCGTACTTTTTGTCACGGAGAATACTTCGTTCCATTCTACATACGCGTGTATGCGTACACAATCGCGAGCTTGAATATCGTGGATGTGAAGAACTCATCCGAATCCGTACCGGGAATTGTGAAGTTGTAAATTGGAATGAAATTGCAGTCGCTAATGCGCCGATTTAAATGTAAACGCGCGGAAATGGAGACGTTATAGCCATTCGCAACATCGAATCGAATAGCGATGCCGCCTTTTTATGACCGATTCCTGTAGTTGAAAAGAATACCTCACATTGACGTTGACGTATACTTTTAGGCAGTTACAATGATTTCCAGAGAGAATTTCAAGTGCAATCGAATTCTACGTTTGACTGCGCATGTAAAGCGTGCGCTACTTGAATCCATAATTGACGAATATTAACATTATTATACATAAACAATAAATAAACATCAAAACCATTCTTATTAAATATATATAATAAAATAGACATTTAAAATTATCATTGTAGTATTATATCAGTGCATTATATAGCCTATATTTATTTCTGAATAATTAATCCAGGAATCGTTACTTGGAATGTTTTACCTCGTCAGCAGTGTGAAAATTGCTATAAAATGGATATCATTTAACATATCTTCTTTTCTTTTAAACTGTTCTATTTTTTACTTTGTAAATATATTTTATTGCGGGTTTTTGATTCCATCGATAACCAGCAATAAAAAAATATTTTATTAATTAGTGCCTTTTTGTAGAAATACTATTATAATAAGTTACTCAATGTACTTATATGTAATATTGATTTGATTTTTAATTATCTTTCAAAAAATTGTGAATAAATTCAATATTCATAATGTTCTTAAATATTAATAAATTGGAAAACAATCAATAATATCCAATATATTGTGAATAAAAGTAATTTAATTGGGATGTAAAAGCCCCAAGTGATGACGTTTATGTAAAAAAAATAAAATAAAATATCTATCGGACTAAAATTGATAATTAAAATTGAACGAATAATATTTTAAGAAATATCTATATTTTAAGATATATTTAATTCTATCATGAATAATCTTATAATCTTAAATGATGTGTATATGTAAAACGTTTTCAACTCATATTGATACTTCATTACAGCATTGTTATTGTGTATAAAATCTATTTTAATGAACCTTTTTTTTACAAATGCATATTTTTTTGAGCTCTAAGATCACATATACAACATCATTGGAGTTGAATTGGAATTTTCTACTAAACGATACAATGCAAGGCCATTATGCAAATCAGTTGAAGCTTATTGTATTTCTCCCAGCATGCAATAAGCGGTATTATAATGGCTTTGCGATAAGCGTTCAATAAAGCAGGTCTGTTTGTACCAAATAACCGCAGCTAATAGGTAAATCATATATGAATCGATTGAATATTCGTATTAACGTAACAAGACTTTTAAAATAGATTTAATTTTCTGCAAAAAATTTTCATCACTTCTTATCAATTTTCTTCTATTTTTTCATATTTTAAAAATAAAAAAAATCTTTAATTTATTTAAGCTTACGTTTTCTTAAAATTTTAAATCAAGAAAATTCATTTCTTAGAAGTAATAATTCACTTATTCATAGGAATACTATTATTGCAAACATGTGTATGCATATTTTATATATTAAATTGTTTTCCTGATATATTAAAGATAAGTTCAACTTTGGATATAATTTAGTTACGTATCGTTGTAAAGTACGAATCTATAGAAACCAATTCTATAGAAATTCTGAGCAGCTTCGACGAACTGCTTTGATCGGGTTAGACCCGCTGCGTAACATCCCGAGTTCGCGATAATAACGGGAGTACGATTTAACTTGGTTAAAGTGCAATTACTCAGCGGTTAACCCGAACTACTCCTTCATCTCTGTTTACTGTGTACTCAAGAAATCAGTAGCTGAGTTTAGTCACCATGCTCAGAAATCGTGCGCGACGGTTTGTGCATGCATTAATTAATTGACTTCCCCGACTACGGGTGTTTCTACCGAAATTATAGAACCATAATAACGACGAATACCGGCTCCGAGAAAGCATTTTAATAGAAATATAATTTGAATATTCTAAATTTCTATAATTTAACTTATATTAATAATTTTTAATCGACCAATATGTGATTAACACAAATGAGTAAAAAAAAACCTTCATTCGATCAAAACTGAATATTAATAATATTTTCTGTGTAATTTATATACATTTTTTCTTCTTCTCTGATAAAGTAATCATTTTATTAAATTGATTATCAATTTAATTTGTAATACTATATTATTCCGACTATTATTTAAAATACTTTAAATAATAAAGTAAAGTTACATATAATATTTAATAACTTAATGTATAAAATGAATGAACTCCGCCATAAAACAAACAAATCAGCAGTAACCAGTGACAATTGATAATAATATTTTCGGACGCGCATCGTTTGCTATCTCGATGCTGCAGTTGAATAACGTGGTATTCCAAGTAGGGAGTATTATTAAGAAATGTAATATAATTTATTATTAACATTATAGTCGGAAAGGATTACATTATCTATACTTTAAAAAATAGCGGTGTGAACCATGTATCTATAATTCTCACTATGTTGGTGTTAAATAAAATTGTCCCAGTATGGTATGAGTTTAACACCATGGTTTTTAAATCCACACCGACATTTTTCAGAATACATAAAAATTCATTTAATAAATTTATATAAAAGTATTTAATAAATTAAAGTATTTAAAAAAAAATCTTTCTTTCATATTATGTCTATGTGACGATCTTGACATAAAGATGCATGTCTGCTCTTTCAAAGATTCGAGTTCAAATCCAATTAAAATATGTCATTTTAGTCGATCATCATCTCTCGAATAACAATGATAAACCTAACTTAATGGAGGAATATCTTTACAATGAGAACTTCTTCTAATAGACTGTTCAGAATCAGCATTAAAACTATAAGTCTCTGCAAATCTATGTAAAAAAGCTAACTAATCTTTGAAAAGAAACTATGAACTTGCAATTAGAAGAAGAAAAAGAATATATGATAATTTCTATGGCAAATTTTTAATAATTAGTACCTCATAAATTATTGTTTTTTGATATGACTTATGCTATTGTGGATTAATGGAAGGGTACTATTATATACTGTAATTTATTAAAAAGTATATGTTATTTAAAATGTTCTTTGACATTACACGTCGAGCGGCTAAAAAGCATTTTCGATTGCAAATCAAGCGATTAGGGGCCTGATTCTTAAAAAGTATCAAAAAACTAGAAAAATTTATAATATATACAATATATATTATGTAGCATTTTTAAGTTAATTACTATTATTAAAATTAATATACGATTAAAATCAATATATAATAGCATTATAAATAATCGGATATTAATAAAATCTTGCACGTAAAAATTAAATTATTGATTTCAATATTTTTAAACAACATTATAAATAATATTAGCTTCTTTGTTTTACAATAACAAAAGTAAAACCAGATCAAACGTGCAAAGCACAAAGACAGTCATTTCAAAATCAGCATCGTTGGCACTTCAATGTTCAAGTTGGAGCTTCAGAAAGTTGGTATATGTACTAGGTATATGTACGATGTGCCGGGTGTACGGAATGCGCTCATCTTTATTAATACGAGGGTGGACCGGCGAGAGAGTTTTAAGTTGGCCTACCCGAAGTAGCTCAGCCAATATTTACGTTTCATTTTGTTGAAGCTCCACGTCCACAGCCGTTCTCATTCGAGGTTTGATGAAAATGCGTAGCAACGTTACAACATCACGGATGGTCATTCCTCGTATGATTCTGCCTTGTTTGATCAGCATCATTCTCTAAATTTGAACTTTGCGTTTATCAGATTAAATCTTACTTTATTTAATTGCTTACAATTTTATGTCATCGTCGCAATAGAATTATAATATTACTTTATATTGTCTATATGTTGTAATATGTATTTGAAACTTAATAACAAATATAAGCGATTGTGAAGAAATTTTATCCTTATTCTCTTCTGATGTTTCCCTTGTTTGAGAGAGCAATTAGTAGACAACAGATTTAATAACATGACTCTTAAAATTTCTCTTGATTATCATAGACTCCAATTTACGCTTATATATTTATAAAATTTAAGGTGCATTTTGACTATTTATAATTTCTATATTTATTATAACATGATAAGCATTTAATACAAAATGTTTAAAATTACTGTATAATATAATAAAAAGAATAAGAAATTTACCTACGGTTATTATATGATGATTTTTATTTTGTATTATAAATTTTCTTTTCCTTTGTCATTAAATTTTATTGAAGAAATAATAATATTAATAAGAATTGTTAATTAGGATATTGGAATGTTGGTATATTGGTTTGTTTTTTTAGAAAAGCTTTTTCATTGTATTTATTTTCATATGTTTATCATGGGAAAAATATTTATTATGAAAGTTTATAATTCGGATTTAAAAGAGTATATAATAAAAACTTTTTTTTAATTTTTTATTTCTTTCTTTATCTTTTATTATTTTATCTTTATATTTTGCAATCAATTTTGCAATCAAAATTAATTACATTTGTCTTTTACATAGACTCATCAACATTAAGATTGCTTGTCATCTAAAGATGACATAAATGATATTGAATATAAATTTTTTTATTAACTCTATTTAATAATATTATTTGATAATATATTAATAACATATAGTATTATTAATGCAAATAACAAATAATATGTTAAAATATATTCTAAGTATAATACAATTTTACATAAAATCTTATTTTGAATCCGATCTATTGTGTGTCAGAACAAATGTTGCAATTAATATTCAAGAAATATGTTTCCCGTTGCTGTGCTCTTTAACAATGAATATTGCTCAACGTATCAGCACCGTAGTCCGAGACGCGTCCAAGACGGAGTTTTCCAATTAGTGCGTTTATATTAAATTACCCGACGGGAGCGCAGATAATGGCCTGCCCCGTAATGAGATTGTCCCGTCGAATGCTCGCTGGTTATATCTCGCAGCAGATAAGGCCACAGTCCCTAACAACGAGACGGTTTGACGAGTTAGAGCTCGTAGAGAAGATGTTCGGTATTCGAACGATCTCGTTTCGGAATAACCGGGAGCGACAGCCGACGAAGTTATTGGAAATTTAAGAAGAGATATTCCTCAATCTACTCAATGTTGGATAAAATTCCTTTTAAATTTAATTCCTACTAATAGATGAGAACGATCTAATTACAATATATGCTAAGTGTAATTTAAAATGTGATATTCAAATAGAAGGTTCTATTCACTTCGAGTTTGAAATCGATCAAAAGATTCCGATGTAATTACTGAAAACCTATATATATATATACTCCTTCGGATATTTTACAGACACAGCTGTAAAAAAAGTAGTGTAGAAAAAGTGATATAATAAATCTCTCAATATCTGTTATGGATTTAGCAGTCGTTATATTGCCCGAGGATATCCTTTACTCCGTAAGGGAGATCGAATTGACACATTTTGATTTATCAATTTTGAACACTCTTCGATTTTACCCTTCGGGTTAAACTTGCTCATTCTTTGCGAACGGAAGAAATTCCGATTGACACATTCAATTTTTTCTTTATTGCAATATTTCTCCTTATTATAAAAAAATGATTACTGTTGTATTGTCTTATTACGCATTGTTACTATTATTATATTTATCAACAATAATAATTTAAATTATTACTAAAAAATATATTTTTTAATTTCTCTATTTTTATATGCAATATATCTTCATTAATTTTAAATTAAATTTTAAATCTTCATTAATTTTATGTTATATCTTCATTAATTTTATGTTATATTAACACTACGAATTATATATAACAAACTGTTAATGTTACACCTGATTGTAATTACATCATACTTATTTTCTTAAAAATCTGATAAAATTTATTTATGATATAAATTTATTTAACAATATTGAAAGTTTAACGATCTACATTTTCTATATGATATATATTTTAAGAAATAAGTCCATTTATAATATTTCCATTTATAATATTTATTAAATGATTGAGCATTCGCCAGAAAAACGTATAGCAAAATGACCACTTAAAAAGCAGTGTAATTATATGATGTATGAGAGAAGAGATCGTTGTCCGTGCAAGATCAGAATTATAAAGTTATGTCGATCGAAATGGTTAGCGAGTGAGGTCCGATAACTAAGAATCTTACCGGTCTGAATTCGTAATTCCGTAACACCATAACCGCCTGTATTTAGGAAGCGGCGTGAGCAGAACTGGGATAAATTATGAGCGGTGACCGCTGGAGGTACGATTTACGATGACCGAGTTGTTTGGCGAATGTGTAATGCGTTCGCCTGGTGATTCAATGCGCATCCACCGGCCCGTTTGTATATTAACGTGTACTGCTACCAGCACCGACGACGCCAATGATTTTCGTTCTCAGCGTGGTCGTCAAATTGTAAATCTCCCTTCGACGTTCCAATTTGGTAGGCTTCCGTTTCATAAAACATCCAATGGAAAATGTGAACAACGCGCAAAAATGACAGAGTAATGTCCGAAATTATTCTCACAAATGCTGTTTCGCGAGAGATTACTAAATCTGATTATCGACTATCAAAAATTAATTTACACATGCATAATGCTTTACTTAAAAAAAATATAATAGCTGACATTTTTTTACTGCACATCTTATATTTCAATTTAAAGT
>Ga0157364_1003647_pt1 | contig 15016 bp, 7 predicted proteins | sample AttsexASBM2_FD_111476 | JGI IMG/M metagenome (GOLD analysis project Ga0157364, IMG submission 111476) | Fungus gardens microbial communities from leaf cutter ant in Ribeirão Preto, State of São Paulo, Brazil - Atta sexdens ASBM2 | ecosystem: Host-associated > Fungi > Mycelium > Unclassified ... | reverse complement strand
CACACACACACACACACACACACACACACACACACACACACACACATACACATCCCCTGGAAACGTGTGAAGTAATACACGCGTACCGCACGTTCCGCCTGCGTGAAATTAAATTAGAAGGAAAATATTCGGAGAGTCGGCCAACGCTTTTGTACGCGCGAGATAGCAAGAGATAAAGGCGGTGTATGTGGATGTGCGTGAATGCGTGTATCAATGTTCCCGTACAGCAGAGGATATATTCGCGCTGGCACGTCGAGTGGCGCAACCGCTAAAAACGTCCAATCCACCCCCAGCTCTATCGTCCGCTCAATCTTCAACCCTCGATAGTATTCCCTTTCCCCATGATTCGTCTTTGTCAGGACGTTCAGACGTACCGCGTTATCTCTCATTCTCTTTTCCTGTTCTTCCGCATGCGGTCGTTCATGCAATCGTGACGATGCATCGAAAACGCTACGAGACAGTACCGTCCCGTACGAATTCCATTCGAATTTTAAATTCCCAAGAGCTAATTTATTTAACTACGCCATGCGTGTGACCCTGCACACAATGGAAGAATATTAATAAATATGAAATATTGGAAAAATAAAATAAGAATAAAGATTAAAAGCACAATAGATACAAAGAATATATAACATGTAATATGTGTTATATTTATATCTATTTGCGTTTAATCTATATTTCTAATTTTCTTATTCTCTAATATTTAATATTTATTTCTATTCCTAATATTTCCTCTAATATTGCCTACGAAGAACCAATAATTTATTTTCTTAAAACTTTAATATCATGAATATAATGCACTTATTTACGTAAATCCATCGAGTTTATCTCAATCATGTCACTAATTCTATAAATGAATAGTGGCCGTCTGAGTATACTTTCTTTAAAATTTTGTTCTGGAAAAAGAAAATAAAAAGTATTGCCCAAATATCTAGAAATCTTAAAGTAATTCATTTTCAAATTCTTCTATCTCATAAGAATATAAATATAAGTAAATATTTTATTAAAATATAATATACTAGTAAAAAATAAAATATACCATACAACTACAATCTTTTAGGATATTCTGGACACTTCATCTATCAACCTTTATGTATCTTTAAACCATCTACTTGTTTTCAAAATATATATGCCTAAAAATTAAAGCTTACCAAGAGACTCATCAATAAAATTCATTCAATTTCTTAATAGCTTAATCTTTAGATGAGCATATATTATGAAAAAAGAAAGTTAATCCGCTTGAAAACCGTTAAAAAAGTGACTTTTTCGGTTGCAGTTCTCTTAATACGAGGCTTCGAAGCATCAGAGTTGGCAAAGTCGAGCGCAACCAGTGCTATTTCGGAGGACGACGGGGATGAATTACCGGCGAATATGAACCTGACAACGTTCAAGGAAAGATATCGAAGATTAATACCTTACATGACTTTTTATGTTGCCAATAATTATTTAAACGCTCAGGCTGCGTTAGCACAAAATTACGCTGACGAGCTGTCGAGGACTCTGCTCCGGAAACCTCCGTTACAGCAACACACTGTAACTCGGTTCATTGGCGTGCCGAGGCGAGGTGGTAATAAGTATCGTGTCAATCCACCCGACCAAGACAAGAAGTTCGTCCCGTCCGTGCAATTTGATCCTAGAAATATCGGAGGCGATAACGACTACTTCGTGCCAGTAAAATACAACTCTAAAATGAATTACGCCGAGTATTCCACTCCGTCCTATCAACTCTATCAGGTACAAAAATCCTATCCCGAAATCACCACACCTGGAAGTCATATCCTGAACAAGGAACATCGATACTATGTCACCGCAAGACCCTTACAGCCCTCCACTCCCGTAGTCAAGAAACCATTGCTAGATAATCCCGAGGATGATTACGATCAGGATTATACAGCCAGGCCGAACATCGCCGTTAATTATCCCAATAAGGAGGAGTTGAGGTATATTCCAGTGCACGCAAACGTGCAGCAACAGTCAGTGAAGCCGTCGGTCCCCTCACTTTATCGAAAGCAGAACGTAAATTCGAATGTGAACCTGAACAATCTGATCGAGAGTTTCCAGTTGTCCGAACAATTACCGGAAACGTTGAACAAAGATAATCTAGATAGTAGTATTAAAACACTCATTGAGATCCTGAACATTCTGCACAATACGCGGCAGGAAAATTTCCCACAATCACAAGGACCTCTATCGCCGCCACCATCACCGCCCAGATTGATCGGCTACGATATGTACAAACCGAAAACATATACGCGACCGAAGGTGATCACCGAAACGAGATTTCAAGTGACACCGAACCCTCTTATAATCACTGATGATCCCGAACGATACAAGGCGACGGACAACGTCGAAATTAAGCCGTCATTGCAATCAGATTATAACCTGAACTATATGAAGGACGAAAAAGTGGAATACTACATCCCATACGTTCAAGATATCTCCAACGAACCCAAACAACAAGGACTCAGACCGATCTCTACCTCGCCTATTCCTACTACTGAACACTCATACGAGATTACGGAAGATCTGAGTGACGATATCCTACAAGATGAACGATATACCTCACCGATTTCTACCGAAGCGTCCTTGAGTCAAGAATACGTAGCGCCGAATGAAGTTACGCGTCCAGGATCGAAAATACCGTTGCCAGCATTAAAATACGGCGCGACGCGTGGAAAACCCAATGTCGATTACCCGGCATATGCGACTATTCCGGAAACCAAATTCAGTTGCAAGGATCAAAGATACAAAGGATTTTTCGGTGACCCAGCGACCGGATGTCAAGTGAGTATATTATAATTTAATAAAAACACTACGTCAAAAAAATTAATAAATTTTAATAAGTGTTTAAGTAGTACTAAACATTTACTTACAGTAAATAAATATTTATACAATAAAAAATTGACTTAAATCAAATTAATTGTTTTTATATCAAATAAATATTGTATATGTTTATATTTGATAACATTTATTCTTACACGAATCTGTGTACTGAAAAATGTACTAAATTTTTTAGTAAATATTTGTTTAATAATATTAACTAAATTTACTAATTTACTAGATATAAACATATATTTATTCAATACAAGAACCATTAATTTGATTCAAATCATTTTTTTATTGAGTATAATAAATATTTATTTACTGTTTAAATGTTTAGTTAGTATTATTTACACATTATATTTCTTAATTTTTTCGGTATAGAATATTCTGCGCGCGCACATAATACTTACATTTTTCACATTAATCTTAATCTCTCAGCTTCTACAATCTCTTTTGAATTGAAAGATCGTATTTTATATTATTGAAGATAGTTTCTAGAATTGTTTCACAATGATAATATTGTATCCTCAGGTATGGCATTACTGCGATCTCAATGGTGGCAAGTCGTCATTCTTATGTCCAAACGGTACGATATTCAGCCAGGTAGCATTGACGTGCGATTGGTGGTTCAACGTGAAATGTGAAACAACTACTCAACTATACGTGCTAAATGAACGACTGTACAAATACATCCTGCCAATTATGCCTAAATTCCCAGAAGATTTCACTGGCCCAGAAGTAGATCGATACTTGGAACTCAAGTTCAAAGAAATGGAGGCAAAAATGAAAGAAAAAAAGTTACAGGAAAAGAAGAAACAGCAAGAAGAGAAAAGCAAGCACAAGGGCAAATCACAAACGGCGAACGACGAAGAATAGACGCGTAATTAAGACGTTATGTGCTAAATTATAATAATTTAGTCTTAACGTATATTACTTAACTCGTTGCCATTATAACGAAAATATATCATGGATTGTAAGATCACAACTCTGTAATAATGAATCTTACAATCCCGAAAAAGTGCAATACGTATATGATAGTTACATGTGATTTAAGCATAGAATAAATCACATCGCGCGTAAAATAAGTTAGATTATCTTACGGTCTCTTTACGGGTATGAAATGGCTGATGATATTAAGTATTTCTTATATTCTCTCTAGTCAAATATGCGAGTACTATTACGTACTATTTATCACGAAAAATGTCCACCTATCTTATGGAACTCTAAATGGTTCGATTAAATTATAAATTTCAGTCATAATAATCATAACTTTCGGAATAGATAAACAAGACAATTATATTTTTCTCAACAACGTAAATAATGCTGCTAAATGACTCTCTTTAAGATATTAATTATAAATAAAAAAAAATTGAAGATTGGAAAGTTATTTTTCGATTAAAAATTTAATAAAATTATTTACGATTCAATATTATAAAAATTTAATATAAAATTTAATATAAATTTCCCTCTCTATTCCTTTCCCATAACTGTGCTATCGCATAAAATTTTACTCAAGTAAATAACGTAAATAGTAACATTTATAAAAGTATTATTGCGCGTTGAGAATATAATTAATATTTTCATTGCGAATATCATATTCATAGGGAAAAATCCGCTAGGTTTCGCCATTTATCTATAATTATTCTATCCCAATATAAAACATGATATCCCAATTTATATATGATCCTTTATATTTAAAGTGTGTACTTGTATCATGTATTTGCGAGAATATGACTAGAATATTTTATTTATAATTTATATCAGAAACTGTTTAAAAAACCACGTTAAAATAATAAGTGATATGTTCGAATTGTATATCGCTAAATGATTATTATATATTAATCTTTCTACGCGTACCTAATATTTTGTTAAAAGTTTTAATAAATAAATTTATTTATTTATCACTGCCTGGCATATCTCGTAATAACTGAATGAGTTCCTCATCAAGAAAAATATTTAATAAAAATGTGTACTCACCTCTTTCGTCTGACAAACTCGCTGCAATGTTTCCTCGATGTGCTCGTAAATCTTGGTGAACTCTGGTATTAAAGTCTGATTCTGTTAATAAAACAAATCATTTAAGTTCTTCCTAACTATACATACAATAATAAATTCCTTACAATCTGAGCAACGTTACTAACCTTTTCTGATAAGGATACATAATTGTGCAGTTTGTGCGAACACAAAGTACAATTTGAACAACAAGCCACATTACAGTCATTACAAAAATAGTTTAGCGCTTCAGAGCATGTTGATGAACAACTATTTAACATAGCAGCAGGACTGTTGGAGCTTCCATCACATATTGGAATTTGTGTGTGATTTTGTAATGCCCTTCCATGAATCTAAAACCAAAACAGAACCAAAATCGTAGGATACAAAAAAAAATCCATTTTATATAAATATCATGCATAAGTGTGTCAATTTACTTTTGAATAGCAGAAGTAACAATAGAGAGCCATACATTGTGGACACTTTACATTAGCTTGATTTCCACATTCATGGCAACTTCCTATAAGTAAAAACGTACATTAAATGCATATTATTCTTCAAAAAAGATAATTATTTCATCAAGTATGCTTTATTTTCTAACCTTTCTTTGTTATTTGATGTAATTGTGAAGATAATTTATGACAGAATAGAAATTCTTCGTCATTTTCCAGTGGACGATGATAGGAAGAAATAATTAATCCTAGTGCATGTAAATTCAATGGACGCAAGGACTTACAATTTTCAACGATTTTATTACATTTAGGACACGTTTTAAGATTCACAAACTTAACGTTGATACACTTATTACATATTGGATGCCCACAATCCAACAACAGAGGTATGAGAGTTCCTCTCGATATGGATCCATTGAAATTCAAGTTTGATAGATCTGTAACAATTTTGACACAAAGATTTTTCTTTTTTAATCTAATAAACTGTTTATTATTATTACTACAATTTAATAAATCAATAATATATAAGCTATGTATTTCTCTGCTATTTAATAAGGTAACAAGATAGGCAAAACAAATCATTTTTATTAGATTATATGACACAGAATGGAATTGTCTGTTATCAAAGTATTTTTATACTTAAATTTAACAACCAAATTTCAATAAACAAAATAATGACATATAATATATGTTATTTTATTTATTGAAGCTTGATTGTTAAATCCTATAAGTATAAAAATACTTTAATAGCAAATTATATATATATATATATATATATATATAAAAGCCTAAAAAAATTCTTTTTGGCTGAATTTCTTGTATGGTTTAGCCTTTTTCTTTTTGTCTCTACATTCAAGAAAAAAAAAGAGAAAAAACTAAACTATATAAAGAGTTCAGTAATAAAAAGAACAAGCCTTATTTTGATAAAGATTTGTTTTATTTGAATTTTTTGCATATCCTTTCTTCTTGTCACTAAAAAAAAAAAAACTGACTAAGAAGTTCAGTTAAACAGTACAGACCTCTAAATACAAATCAAATATAAATCTGAAACGTACCTATTTCTAATAAATTTCAGGTATTTTATAACAAATACTCGATTATTCCGCAAAAAATATACGTACAGTAGTTTTATATATCGCAAGCTACAAAGTAAATACAGAGGAAAAGTGTTCACGAGTGTATGATTACAGGATCGCGTACACATGGAATTCTAACCTCTCTAACATTCCTCGTCTACGCTGTATGATCAGACGAAAGGAACGTTCGCAGGATTTTCGCGAGTACGTCGCCTCAACCGGCATCGTGTGTGACGTGCACATCGGCGACAGAACATCTCAGACAAGTCTTAGAAACGTAATTACGATTCGCCGGCGATTGCATCGCCGGCATGCGGAATCGATAATGCTACGCGAGAACCAACGAAGACACGACGTGATATAGGAGGTTAACTTGATACAAAATTACCTGACACGTAAAATTTGCTCTTGCAGAGGACGCAAATCACGTTCCTTAGCTTCGTGCTGGGAACGCTATAATTCGATGGCGATAGCCTATGTAACGGTTTCGTGCGTGATTTCTCGGTGATGCACGGGTACATCTTGTGTAAATAAGCAACACAATTCCGCGATTATATGCGCGATGATGACCCCGACGAAATCGGCGTCGATACGAGACGGTCGACCACGAGACGCCGATTCACATAAATCCCGTTTAAACTGTAGACACGCCGTAGTCCGTGATTACCCATGAACACTTACAAATTTGCTCAGACTTGCCCACGCGCACTAGCCGCACTTATTTTTTACCACTCTCTCTTATTTAGGCGATTGTTCAAATTGTACCAGAGTCGTCGAGTCGAATGGTGAAAAAAACTACGAATGATAGGCCAGCTCCATTGCGATTGACAAATAATAAACTAATCGAATCGCGAATAATAGACTAATCGAATTCTCATTTATGTCGATCGAGCAATATACTGCACGAAAGTTTGAGGTTGAGGTGAGATTTGCCTTCTGAGAGTGGTATTAGGGTGATATTTCATTTGTTTTTATCGTACGACAAATTTTTCAAGTTGATTAGCTATGGGATAAAGAGATCCGGAGATCACTCTTTGTTTTGTATACAAAATGCTTGGAAAGTAATAATAAATCTTTCGCATAAAGGCAGAATGGACTAAACTAAGAAGAAAAATCCTTTCATTTCACGATTAACAATAGTTAATAAGATATTAATTGCTAAAAATTATCGAAAATTGTCTTCAATAATTTTTTACTCAAATACTATCAACTTTACAGAAAAACTACAAGAGACAAAAACTTTATTTTCTTCTCATAGAACTCTAAGAATTTTTTCAGAACTTTTTAGAACTGCATTTTCTTATTTTTACCAACATAAGAGAAAATACAGTATTAAAAAATTCTGAAAAAATTCTCAGACCTTTATAAGAAGATAAACAATTTTTGTCTCTTACAGTTTTTCTGTAAAGTTCACAGTATTTGAGTAAAAAATTATTGAAGATCAATTTTCGATAATTTTTAGCAATTAATATCTTATTAACTATTGTTAATCGTAAAATGAGAGGATTTTTCTTCTTAGTTTAGTCCATTCTGCCTTTGACAAAAACACACAAATGAAACCCTTAAAAAAGCACCCTTAAAAAAGAAGCATGATGCATCGTTTATCCTTGTTGATCACTGAAAAATAAAGAAGAATAAAATATCTCATGCGCTTCACGCGTAATACGGAATGTACCCTGAGACTACTATAAATTAAAAAATGGCAATTCAGCAATAATTATAAAGGAGTAGGATTTTGTGTCTTGAACACGAGGTGAGAATTACAAAAGTAAGCAAATTTACTAGAAGTCGACCAATAAAATTGTAAATATTCTAGAAAAAAAACTTTTTTTTGTAATTTCAAATCCTGCGTTGCTTGCACTTTTTGTATTCGGAATTTTTTCTTTCTCTCTTTTCAATGTTCAAATATAATATCTGTTCACGTTGCTTGCACTTTTTGCTTTCAGTATCTTTACTTTCTCTCTTTTCAATGCAAAGCGTGAACGGACCTATTTATTTATCTCGTTTTTGAAAATTTCAAGCAATACGAACATAGATTTACGTACAATCGGTTTCATTGAATCTGCATTATTTTATCGATTACGCTTCAAATTTAATCAAGAAAATTGAGATTTTTATTTAATGTGAATTTCTAATATCTTCCCGAAAAAAAATGTTTCATATATAATTACATAAAATTATTTATAATTATATATAAAATATATTCATTTATATAACATTTTTTCCCAGGTCTCTCTCTTTCTCTCTCCTCACAAGACTTTAAATTAACTGCAAGATCTTCAAATTGACTATTGTTTGTTTTTTAATTGATATGTATGTTTTATCGTTTAATACTTTTGCTAATTTTTTATAAAACAAAACCATTTTATTTAATTATTTAATATATCAATCAATAGAAAAAAATATTTATTTACCTGTTCTAATATGATTAATGTCACAAGAATCTCGATTTATTATAAAAATTACGGATATCTAATCGTCAAAATCGAAAAATTGCTCCATCGCATTCGATATTAGGCTATAAAACATAAGAAAATATCTACAAGCAGTGAAATTACTTAATTGACCAATTACGTTGCACGTTTCCAAATTCGAATTAAGTATTCTCAACTGTAATTGGTCGATTTATATATTTTTAATAGACGATACCAAGCATATAAAATAAATATCAATAAATATCTAACGGAGAAGATATACGATATAATACTTTATATTCATTAATTAATTTAAAGTTTTTTTTTCAAATTATCGAAATAACAATCAAAATAATAATCGCTATCTTGAAAAGAAAAAGAGCAATTTATTCAAGTATGTTCGTCACTTTATACATGGAACAACTAGAGTTCCTCTAGTAAGAGTTAATATTAGAGCGGAAAGACGCCATTGCCGGGTGTCGAGTACCAGCCGGAAACAGCACAATTCCACTATGATTGACAGTTGATAGTCCGATTTCGCGTTTGCATCTTCTATCATAAAACAGTTGTTCACAGATCACTATCATGTCAAAAGATTCACTATCATATTAAAAATATGTGCAAATGGCGGCGTTTAAAGGGATTCGAAATCTGACCAATCAGAAATCGGTGCTTCTCACTTGACTCTTACTAGAGGAACTCTAGGAACAACGCGAAATTCGCGCTAAAGTGACGATTCGGCAAGCAAGCAAAGCGAAGTCAGGCGACTGCTGCTGCCTTGCGAGCGATCTATGCGGCTCACTTCATTCGCTTTGCCTCGTGGCTCGCGCGAGCCGAGCGAACGACGCGCGATCGGAAACGATCGCGGCGGGGTTTGAATTCACGGTGACAGATGCCGCTGCCGATCCAATCGGCACAGCGATTCACGGCTAGTTTGCCAAATATGCAAAAAAGGTAGCTAGATAATAAAGATATTAGGAAGTTTTGCAATACCGGTTACCCAGATACGGTGAACGCATGTTATCTTCTTCTTAACAATTAATTAAAAAAGTAATAACGTGACTTTCATCATATTATTGCAAGCCACGTTATTGCAAAAACTCCCTAATAATCGCGACGGCTATGTCGGCTGGTATCCGCCTAAGTCTAGGCGCGGCCGTCTTAGTCGCCGATCCGTCGGTCCGTTATAATCCCACCCAGCTCGCTGAGCGATCGCTTCAGCGAACAGCAGACTCGCAAAGCTGCGCCATGTGGGATTCTTCTCTTTCTTTCCGCGATTTCCGTTCGTTTCATCCGTTCGTTCATCTTTCTCAGCTCTCCGCCACGCAACGTTGCGCTTTTGCTGCGTGTCGATCAGAATTATCACCGACGTTCGGAATGCATGACTGAGACAATTCGCATCCTGAAAACCACGTGACGCACCAATTCTCGCGTTATTAATAATATCAGCGGTAAGCAAGGAACGTATCGAATGTTCGATTCCCGCTACCGCCTGCCGTCTGTGCTTCTCGCCGCGTCGGCGTTGATCGATCGGCCCATTCCGCGCCAACTTCAGGTAGTTCAGGCGCCTTCGTCGCTCACAAAGCGCTTTCCGTTTTCCGAAGAAACTTTTACGCTTATTCTACAACATTATTTACGGAAGATTTGGAAGATGTTTATTAGCATCAATATAATATCTATTAAATTGCTTGTTAATTTAATTTATGACGTTGTACTATTCTAGCTTAGGAATATTTCAGGACCGACAAATAATTGGCACACAGTTTACTTGAACTGGAAATTGTATAAATTCACGAGAAGTATTATTAAGCAAGAAGCTTGATATATATATATATATATATATATATATATATATATATATACTTATTGGTTTATATATATTTTATATATACGTTTTCTAAATGTATCTAATGTTCTACAACAGTTTATATAATATCAATATGTATTACTGGAGAATCGTCTTGACCGAATATAGCGTTTACCATTCATATATATTCTATAATAGCCATTACACCATAAAACTTAACCAATCATAGTCGGTTATTTTCTCCACGTTCGTTGATTAATTAATTTTATAGCTTTTATAGTTATCGTAGAGTAAACTTTATAGAGCCATGATATATACCAAAAATTTAAATAGTAAAACAGTGAACAATTGGCCAATCACAGTAGAGATTATATAAAGCCATGACATACTTTCTAAATTCTTTGGAGTGAAATCTCATTTTAAAGAGTAAAAAATTGAGCATTTTGAAGAAGGTGACTCAATTTTCAATCTTCAAGAGTGAGGTTTTAATTTCAAGAATGAGATTCGCTCTAAAAGTTTTAGAGAATAAACAGTAACAAATCCAATATGTTGATTTCCTTATTGCTTATGTCTTAAGGTGATCTTACACAGTCAATAATACTGTATTAATAAGTACTGTACTGACAATATTATTCGTGTAGTTAACATTAATGGATTGACATAGAATACTGATGGTGATCTGAATTATGAATTGTCGAGCATTAGAATCGCTTTATTGGGATTCATGTACAGTGTATCACAGTGCAAATAAATATTGTACACACAAGTTACATACAACATAAAACTATAATGTAAGAACACAAGGAGTATCATTGCGCATAATAGCAATATTGGAAACAATCAATCAAATTTTGACCTTTATGCATTTTCCTGCTTATAATACTGCTAGTATATTGGAATAGCTAATCAAATTTTGGCCACAATTCACTCTCATACTGCGTATCTTTGGGAATGTACATCTTGTCTTCTTACATCATGCGTAAAACTAAAGTGAAATATTTGGGCATTCAGGACGATAATCGTTCAGGGAAGCTTTCATCTAATTGATCTATATTTTAGGATCTACTGGAACATATCAAATGAAAGAGCTCAATGAGCGGTTGTCATTCTAAATGCACCCATTGTCAGTAATACTGATCGTGTAAGGTTGTAAAGATACTAAAAATATTGATGCGTACTATCAATATTACTGATTCAATATTACTGATCAGTATTGTTAACCGTGTAAGGTCATCTTTCCTGCTTAAGGATGTATTAGATACGTATAATCCCTGCAAAGAAAATTAAATTTGAAAGTTTGGCATGTTTAATATTTACACTATAAATAAACTATATACATATGAAAGTTGTGTGAATAAAATTATATTTTTGTTTAATAACACATTTTTGTAGTTCATTTATTTTATTTATTATTATTTTTGTTATTAAAAATTAAAATTTTTTAAATGATAAAAAAATTTACATTTTTCTTTTATATAAATACTTTAAATATCTAAAATAATTTATACAATTCATTGCGATTCACTGATTAATTACAAAAATATGGAATAAATAAATATTTTGTTTATTTATCGGATAACTAGTTTATGCACCGCAATGTAACTTTTAAGAAAATAATCTTGAATACATAATATACTTACATTAAAAAATTGAGATTTTTATCATTTATTTTATATATTTCCATATATTTTTATTAGAGCGCAGATTTAAAAAATACTATTATTTATTAAAATGGCTTATAATCCAATAAACAAATTTCATATTATTTTGTGTCATATTATTTTTAAACGTAATTTAGAATAATCTGTAATTTTGATATCATATTGAAAATGTACTTAAGGATGTATAAAATATTCTTTTTCTGAATGCCATGATCCTTAGATTGAATTTTCAGCCAATGAATTCGCTACTATTAACAAATAAATTTCTTTCAGGTAAGATTTAGCTTCAGGAGAAGATGTAAAGAATAATTATCATCTTTCAGAAGATTCCTGTCGAATCGTTAATCATTAGATACGTTCTTCGGAATGGATCATAAGAACGCTTCCCATATACACGGAAAGAAGATATATGCACATTCATTTGTCTCGTTACGTAAAGGTCCGCTTTACGATAGTCGCATAGCTACGAGTTTACAAATAGCGGAAAACGCATATCTAACCGCGTCGTGTCCTTTAGGCGCCGCTCCGCCGTGATCTCCTTACGTAATCGACGCGGAAGACTGAGACGGCAAATTGATCGTAATTACAAACGAGCGAGCGAGAAAGCGAGCAATCCCGTCTCGAGTCGTCGCCGCTGTGTGTTGCTTGAAACAACAGTCGCGCGGCCTCTCTGGACTAGGCGAGCGAGTGAAGGAGCGGAGGCAAGGTCTAGGCTGACCGGCATTCAAGGTCGCGTGCAGAGCGCAAAGCCTGGATCTATCCCCGCCCCAGATTTCTAGCGCCCTTCGCTCTTCGCTGTCACGTCGTCCCGCTTGTTCTTTCTCTCCCTCCCTCTTTCCCTCTCCCTCTCCTTCTCCAAGAGCGGAGGAGAAGTCCTCTTCTCTTTCTCTCTCTCTCTCTCTCTCTCTCTCTCTCACATACACACACACACACTCCTTGCACCGCTCGCTCCTTCTCTCGCTCCTTCGCTCGCCGTCTCGCTCGGTCGCTTCGCGAGTCGCGACGCCCGCGACCCGCGCGCGCAACATCGATTTAGCTATAAAAATTCCCTGTGCTCGACTCTATCACTCCGGCTATTATTTCCTGCCCGGGACCGCCAGCGCGGCGTGAAAAGCGGTGCGCGACGCGCGGTGCCGTTTCGCTCCCGGAATTCTCCGCTCTGTTGTAAATGCGCGACGAAGGAGGATCTCTGTCGGACTCTCGGACTTCGAGAGACCGTATTCACGCTATCGTCACGCGAGGAACGAGGAAGTGCGCGCCGGAGCTCGCGCACGTCATATGCGCCTTTTCCGCACGTGTATTGTACGTGCCATGCACGGGAGCGTGTATACAATATATATGTATATATATATATATATATATATATATATATATATATATATATATATATATATATATATATATCTCTATACATGCGAACTGGACTGGAGGAGATGAGCTAGAGAGAAAGAGATTGAGCGCGTGCTCCGATAAGGAAACGAACGGAAGCAAGACAAGTAAGATTCTAACTACGTCGAGAATCGAATCTCGCACTCGCTTCGCAGTTCGCTCGCTCGCCAGCCGTGAGGATGAAAGGGCGTAACAGCGATTAGATCCCGTTATGTACCACTACATCGACGAAACATTAGCGGGATTAGACTTGTTCTACTCTCTGTCTCTGCTGCATATGCCATTCGATATCATGCGCAATGCAGTTTTCAAAATTTATTTCTCGATTGATTATGTATGGAGAAGATGGGAGTAAGAAAGAAAAGATTTGGAACATACAAACGTGAGAAAAATTCTTTTCTTTGGAAAAAATTATAAAGTTTTCTTATAGTAATTTAAATATTATATCATCACGACATTCTTATAAACATTTGGTTTAATTATTTGAATTTTAGACTTATAATTCATGTATATATATAAATCATTAATTTTAATTAATATATAACATGTTGAGAAAATTCTTTATGTTATCGCCAATCAATTACATGTCGGATTTTTAACATCTTCAGTTTTATTTTCTTATAATAATTCAAATACGTCACGGTATGTTTATAAATATTTGGTTTAATTATTCGATATGAATTCTATTTATAATTTACAAATTGTTAATTTTAATCAATATATTGTTGAAAAATTCTTCATGTTATCGCCAATCAATTGTAGAAAGCGTGTGTTGGATTTTAAAAATTTCCAATTATTTAAATACAATTTATGACAGCAAATAAACAACGTATTTTAGCGTGTGTGTAAAATCAAAGTAAATAAAAATGAAATTTAATCCTTGCTGATCATATTTTCTCATAAAGTACTGTTTTTATAATGGTAGTCGAAAAATATGACAGTAACGGACGTGTAATATAAATAGCAGTAGTATTAATGTTCAGACTATCCTTGGATTCAACAAGATATTGATGAATTTCATCGTTACATCTATGCTATGTAGGTCAAGCACGTGTCGCATCTTTTCTGCGCAAAGAATTGTACAGTTAATTTAAAGCCCGAATCTCTTTCTCTCTCTCTCTCTCTTTCTCTCTCTCTCTCTCCCCCCCCTCCCTCCAACTTTTCTGTTCTGATTTTTAGCTACATAGAATTCTATCAAATCTAAAAGAGCTCACGCTTTTTGCCATGAACCCGGAAACGCTTTGCCTACGTGAAGAAACCTTCCAAGCGGTATATAACTACGGTAGCCTGGCTGGGTTCTAAATTCAATTCCGTTGACCTAGATTAGGTGCTACGTGACACGATGGAAGTTCACACAGTTGATTCTCTCTCTCTTTCTCTCTCTCTCTCTCTCTCTCTCTCT
>Ga0157364_1003646_pt1 | contig 15017 bp, 5 predicted proteins | sample AttsexASBM2_FD_111476 | JGI IMG/M metagenome (GOLD analysis project Ga0157364, IMG submission 111476) | Fungus gardens microbial communities from leaf cutter ant in Ribeirão Preto, State of São Paulo, Brazil - Atta sexdens ASBM2 | ecosystem: Host-associated > Fungi > Mycelium > Unclassified ... | reverse complement strand
TCATATAAAAAAATCATATTTAGTTTCAGATTTGAAATATGTCATTAAACTAGAGAGTTTCAGACACACTACATCTGTTACCTATTATCTTTCTCTTAGTCTATATGAATAATCATGACGTTGAGCAATATGATGAAACTTCTTTATGATTATTCATGAAGTAAGAAAGGAAATGAAAAAACTGTTACGTTCCGTCGCTTGACAACATTTTCTTAAAAATACCGGAAACGTCTGTGCCTTTCATTGCTCATACAGCATAGAATAAAAATTTAATAACGTACATCATTGTTATATAAAAGTTACCAGCATGGAATTTTGACTTCCGTATTTTTTTTCTTTCCTTTTATCTTTCTTTAAAAATTTTGATATCTTACAAAAATGTTAAATCGAGGAATGTGTAATGAGTTCATATCACGTCACTTGATAGCGGCCGCAGTCAAATTTCTGCATCGTAATTCGCATAACACGTCTCTTTACATTACAAGATGCATCAAATCTCATTTGAATCGACTTGTCGCAACGGAGCGAAACGCGCGGAATTAATAATACAACCGGGACATTATTCTTTTAACAATAATCTCTTTATAGCTGCATGCGTAGCCTTTATAGAGTTTCCCGAGAAGAATTGTTAGGTATATTTAAGCGCTGGTGTGAGTACGTGTGGAATTTCCACGACGTGGAACTTTTACAAGCAACTGAAATGTCTCTCGCGAATGATAAAATTCAAGATGTTATCATCCGCACTCGGTGTACAGGGTCTTATTGCAATGCACTTCCGCCGGAGAGATCCGACTATGTATATTTGACGATGACGAACGCGAAAGGGAAATCCCGCCGACTATGCTCCAAGCTGCGAAAATTTCAATCCTTCCATCCTCGTTTTACCCCCTTCGGCGATGTCTCACGTACGTACATCACGAAGTATACGATAAGTTTTCTCGCCCTCTTTCATTCAAGCATTCCTTTCCGTCGAGTCCGGATATTAAAAAGAATCGAAGCACCGCGTTTCCATAACTCCGTAAGTCCACAGTTCGACACTCTACAAATTATAGGTGCCGTAACATTGACAAGCGAGATTGGATTTAACAACACAGAAAACATCATAAATTTGAGATTCATGGTATATACCATTTCGTTACAAGACGGATGAGTTTTGGAGGAAATATGGATCTATGTTTACATTGTTTCGAGTACCTCAGAGAATTTCAAGTGAGACAAAGATAGATTACATGTAAAACAGAATCAGTAACTTATAGTAGCAATATGGTATAATAATAACACAGGGTCATTTATATTATTAATCCATTAATAATCTACTCCCTAAAACTTTTAGAGTAAATGTTACTCCTAAGAATAAATCTCACTCTTAAAGATTGAGTTTCCTCTTTTCCAAAACTCGATTTTTACTCTTTAGAGAGTGAGATTTCACTTCAAAGAATAGAGAACAGATTTTTAATTTTTAATGTAAGAAACAATTAATGGTATTACAATTAACGATATAAAAATTAAAATGTCATTTGTTTATAAATGAGGACCGTCATGACTAATAGGTTAATTATTCAAAACAGTATTATCTTATTAAACGTACAAAACGTATTCAAGTATGTATTTTTGTATTTTGTAGTTCTTAAAATAAGTCTACGAGTGATTCTTTATTTTCGATAGTATATTTTTAGCCAATTTCAGCTATCTGAATGATATCACCGCTGAATTATTAAAATCACATTTCACAAAGCGTGATATCTTACGTATGCGTAAGTCGATAGTTATGTCGTGATTCGGATAACGTTTTCAGGCGTTTTCAATGCGTTTCGCGCAATTCAAAACGAAATGTGAAAAACAAATAGTCGGCATTGGGAACGATACCGCGGAAGCGAAACTGCGAAATTCGCACAATGGGAAATTGTGCGGACGTCAACGCTGATTCATCACGCGACATCGCACCTGTACTTTTTCTCTTATTTCCTACTCGATAGGAAGGGTCCCAATCTGTCCGAGAACATATTGCAGTCCAGGGCACTGTCAGAGCGTGTCCGAGCCTATACGACGAGCTCTCGTCTTCGGCGCTTTATGGCAACATCATGGACTTCACGATTATTTCTTCGTACAGTCTCGCGATCGACGAGGTATTATATAGTATTATGGGAGCCTCATGTAATTATTTCGTTAAACGTAGTTCGGCATTGATTAACTTGAATATATTAAAATTAGTAGTGTCATTCTTTTGCCGAATCTATATACTTATAGTAAACTTTTAATTTATGTAACTGTTATTATTATTTTTAATTTATAGAAGTAAATTTATAGAGATTGCCCGAATAATTGTCTCATCCTAACGTCAATTGTATCTTAGAAATGTTTTGTTGTATCATAAATAGAAAAAAGTATGATATAAATAAATAACGCTCGTAGTTTGCACGACAAAACAATTTAAATATCAACTAAATATACGAGTAATACAAGATGTTTTTTTAAAATCTTAAAATAATTTAACATATCATTAAAAAGAATAAACGTTTCGACTTACAGAGTTTTCCTCAATATAATAAAATAAAATCTATCTATTTCGCTTAACAATATTACAAATCGAGAATAATTTTTTCATGTCAATTGATGATTATTGATGGTGAACCAAGTCAATTCTTAAATCGATGTCCATAATTAAAACCATTTACTATCAATAATCATCAATTGACATGAAACAATTATTCTCGATTTGTAATATTGTTAAGCGAAATAGATAGATTTTATTTTATTATATTGAGGAAAACTCTGTAAGTCGAAACGTCTATTGTTATATTCTTTTTAATAATATATTAAATTAATTTTAAGATTTTAATAAAACATCTTGTATTGTTCGTATATTTGGTCATTGAATTGTTTTACTGTAGAAAAAAGTATTTTGAAAATCTAATTTAAATAAACATATATGTAAAAATGTTCTATTTAATATTCCTATAAAGAAAAAAAAAACATAATTTTTTAATTAAAGAAAATTGTGTCTTCTTTTAATAAAGAAAATCGTAGAAAATTTTTAAGAATTCTGATTCTGATTAACTTAGATATAAAAAAATGTAAAAATCATTTATTTATGATAATCATTGTTGATTTCGTTAAAAAGAAAGTAGCGTTACTATGTCTTATGCTATAAATTAAAGTACAGTTTTTGCACGAAGATATTAAAACATTATAAAGATATTTAAGAGAGTTTCTTACTTTTTCAGATGTTGTTTGAACTTTTCTGTTTTTAATAAACCACTTTCAATGAGTCCCAAATTTAATAACTTCTTCTTGATAAAGAAGAAAGATTCTAAAGGACTTTTTGATGACCCTGATCTTAACTTAATCTACGATCTGGCCCTTAACCTAAGTTGGCTCGACTCCAATCTAAAAACCGTGAAGTAAATTCCATCGGCGAGTTGGTAAAAAGTATTAAGTTGACATCTTCATTTACAGTCGTGATATATATCTTCAATATGATTATTAAAGATTTTAACGCACTCTTAAAAAAATCAATAGGAAAATTTCATATATCTTAATAGAAACATTATCTTATTTACGCTAAAAATCCTTTTTATAATACATGTCCTTTGTACAATAATCGAATCAATGAGATGCGGGCGCATTCGGGAAGCGTCCGAAAGAGCTGTAATTCATTTTTAGTTAATCGATACTCAATGTGGCTCTTGCCATTTAACTGTCTCGTCCCTATAATTGAATCATGTTACGGTAACGCTACACTTCTGAGTCTGCTAAAAAGCTACAAAAACCGTAGAATATTTCTTTCCGTTCTCATTAATTGTAAGCGAATAGTGCACTGTACTTATGTGGTGTAGTGTGGATCGTGGGGTCATAGCCACGCCGACGGTGCATATATAGATTATATCTGGCTAGCAGCTTATCCAATCGAGCGTAGACAGTGAAAGTAATATGCAGAGACGGTATTGTATGTGTATATTGCATCTATACGTATATGATATATAATATACACACGCAGACGGCGTGATTGTAAAAATTTGACATTTAAAATCGTGAACGTGACTTTGGGATAATTTGTTACTACCGGTCGATTAATCGGACCTTGTTTCCATAATTTCCATAGTTTCCATAGTGGACAATTAAAAGCGATTTTTTTTCTCTTTTATATTGGCGACAAAGGTCACAGTGGAAAAAGGGTTGTTAATGCATGATATTTTCTGAGATTAACTTAACTTCCATCGATCGTTTTTCCACGCAATAGACTTCAATTGAGACGATAGCCATAAAAAGGGTTTCACTTGCAAAGAAAAGTATACTAAAAAAGTTGATAGGAGATATTCCGTTAAGTTACGAATTTGATGGGCGAACTTGATAGGAATTGTTCGAAATTGTGAGTTCGATAAAAGTCGAGTTACGAGAATTGTCCTTATTTTGTAACAATAGTTCTATTATTCGACGTTAGTTCAAAAGGCAATCACATTCACTTTTCGAACGTTTCTGTTTACTATTTCAAACAGTGTCACGTGTACACTCCTTGTATTAAAGATATGAATTTTGTAAAAAAATTTGACATGTAACTCCATCGAGTCAATGGAATGAAACATTTTGACGCACAAAAAGGCTCTGACGAAAAGGCCAAGGCCATTTTCCAGTTATTGCCTCAATTTTCATTCTGACATAATATCCATGATTAATTATTAATTACCATAAAACATAAATGACAGCTAACATAAATGACAGCTTTGAAACAAAAATTACATATTATTAACGGCTAGATGAATAGAAAAGTGAAAGCCTGAACTAATGAGATACTTGGTTACAATTGATCGATAACAGTTATCAGATTTTCAAGTTCGCCGAATACATGACCAAGCATTAATTTAAATAACGAAAAAATAGTAAATGGTCGCATTATTGGTAAGCCTTATCAGTGTCTCTTTATTGAGAAATGTTCCGCTACGAAAAAATATAAATAAAAATAATACACATGCTCGAATCGCTTTCCACGAAGTGGTGGCCGAGCGTTTATCACTATTATCAATCGTTATTGCATGTTGCATTAGAGTTATGAAACTGGTTCTACGTGCGTTAGCCTTTGTAAAGTGGCGCAATCGACATTTCTTTCGCCGTGGAACAGAAGGGAAAATACTGAGCCGCGGGACGATTATGTAATTACATACCTACGGACGACCAATAAACGGCTTTATGTAGTACGAGGCTATTTTTTCCATCTCGTCATGAGTTATTCACGTCGACGCGACGTATCAGCCATCCTAACGAACTTTAGTATCCCAAAGTTTATATATATCCGCTACCTTTTTGCCAGCGTAAAACTTTTCCTGATGGTAAAAGACTGGAGCGATAAGTTCTAAAGCTAAAGAAACAAAGACATTGATTTTATCTCAAATCGGTTCACTCTCACACATTCATTTTGAAATGGTTTGAAAATTCCGTACAAGTCCCGGTGCAAGTCACGTATATACGATCGCGAGTTATTCAGCGAAAAACTTTTTGAATGTCCCATCGGAAGCCGCCGGTTGGAGTATCCGAAATAAGAGGGCTTCCTCATGAAAGAGTGGATTTTGCGAAAGTTTTCTTGCGACGCGAAATCTAACTTCCATCATCCGTGACGCGCGTACATATTAGCGCGACAATGACCACGATATTTTCGTTGAAGTTCTAAAACTAACACCGTACGAAAGTCCTTCGCTAAAATTATATAGCCGAAAGTTACAACTTAAATCAAGACTAGGCGAATGAAACGAAATTCGATGAAAGTGAATTTTTGAGCTTGAGACCCGAGAATCGAATTGCCGAATTGAATCTGAACTTTTCGAGGTCTCTTTAATTTTGTTGCAGTGCTGCAGTCTATCATTATCTTTTTACTTGAGAAGCTATATGCGTAATAATTTTATTTAAACTTTCATGTGTACTCCACGAGTCTTTGGGATCTGCGATATTACATTTGATTCAATATTATGAAAAAAGCATTTTATGTTCGAGAGTTAATTACTTCTATGGAATAGAATGTAGAATCTTCAATTAAATGATGAATATGCATGAAGAAAAAAATTTATTTTTTATATATATCCGAATGCTCTCTTTTGTAATTTTATAAAAGTTAACATGACTGGTATTTATAGTTGATTTTTATATTTAAGATTCGTTTTAATCCTGCTGGCTCTAATCTACTTGATCCAAAATGTAATTCACTTTTTTGTTAATATTTTATTTAGAAACGTTTTTCTCATTTGAAATCTTCGCCAATTAATATAAGATCTATCAATATAAGATTTTTTTCTGTAAAAATCTTTTATTGTTTATCTTTTAGAACTTAAAAAAAATTTTTTTCTGATTGAAAATTATATTGACTTAAATGATATAATCACATAATATAAGCAGATCAGCAGGATTATGTACAATTTTAAGATTATAAATCAGTCGTAACAAAGCTGTATTAGCATTTTAAGTCTTTACATAAGACTGTCTTGAAATATAAGAACCGACTATAAACATCAGTCTAATCGTCTAGGCATCAAATGAAAATCTCTCGTTGAAGTTTATTTGATATTAATTAAAATGAATGAAGTTTAATTTACAGAAATTACCGATGACTGTTTCCCGCGAGCGTTAACATTCCTTCCCCCGTGCAATTCGTATTGTCTATTATCTCTCGCGAGTGGATGCATATTAATGCAATGCGATAGTCGGACTTGCTTTATCGAGAAATTACGTATTCGACAGAATAAATAATTATCGGCTTAACGGCCGCGATCTGCACGGGAGGTTCCCTTCTATGCGACCTCGTACGTACATTCACTTCGTGCACAATACTCTATGGCCGGATTGTATTGGTCCGAACGTGTCGTCGTACGATTAGAGCAAGCGGAACATCGAACGAATTCGATAAACAAGCGTTTCGACATCCTCTGAATAACACATCTCCTATACTCCACTTTTATTAAGCAAGCAGGACCAAATAAGCAAAATTGAAAAAACCTATTGAACTATTTAATGTTCATTTTGTTCATTTTGTGCTACAAAACATAATTCTGTATCATGCCATTTAGTAGATACTCGTGGCATTGCTAATTTAATATTAAACTAAAACTCTGCCGCTGCAATTTTCGTCCGCGACGATTGTATGTTGCTATTTATTATTTGTGGCGTCGTGCATCATGCATCATGAGAGTTGACGAGAGCATGAATCGTCTCGTTTCGTTCAGCTCTATTTCATAATTGTTAGAATTTATGACACGATTGTTCGAAACCACAGTAGCGCGAAATCCGATCGCAAGCATACCATCGACTAGCGATCACAAAGAGATTGGAATGGAGTCAGTCGCGGAAATCGAGAATAACCCTTATTTACACTTCGCATTTCTTGATGCGATGTTACACAGTAGGTATTACATGCTCGATATTTATGAACGACCTTTTCTTTGATGGGTCTATCGACTCCTCTCTCGCTCCATACTGCGTAGTCCTATTATTCTGAGAACGCGATAAACTTTCCCGTCGATCATATTATACTACCAAATGCTTTCAATATTGTATTATGTGAGATAATTATTTATCATCAATCGCAGACAATGATGGATGGCTCTGAAAATTTTCCCTCTTTGTCTCTCTTGATGAAAATTCTCTTGTTTTGAGCTTCCTTCATTTTCGGGTACGGGATTAATTATTTTCTTCTCGAAAGAGAATATAATAGTCGTTGCACGCGTATAGAAAAGTGACGGGTAATAAAATTGATACACGCTGTCTGGCTTTTTTCTAAAAAATAGGTCACTCGGATTTATAATGTTGTAACTACCACACGATGATACTATTATTCAGATATTATTTCGTTCAAAAATAACGAGATTTTTAGAAAACAATTTTATTTATTTATTTATTTTATTTGTAATAGGAATAAAGCAGCGTAATTTTTCTCACGCTAATGGCATTAAAATACGTTGACACAGCACAAGCATGTATTAATTAATTTTAAATATAAGTATTATTTTTTCTCTCTATTCTATTATTTGTGCCATCACGACATCCTTGTCCTCAAATAATCCATTTAAACTCACTTCAAACTATTATAATATAGGATACACTCAGTGAGCTGCAAACTTCCGTTAATTAGTTCGTGTAATTAGTTGAAAATTGCGAATAGAATTCCCGCTTCTTGAAACGATCAATTTTTCCGAAAGCTAGCTATGTACGTAAGATTGTATATTGTAAAAAAATTTGGAATCGAATCTAATAGTCTTAGCAAAAAGTGACTCAAATTGTAAACTTTGTATTTTCTGTAAAAAATTAATGTTTTATATATATGAAATAATTAATTGACAATAAAGTTAAAGGTATTTATATTTAACAATACAATTTTATAGTTTAAATTCTCTCATTCTATCTTAATTATTTTTTAAACATGTCTACTTCTAATTGAAATAATTTTTTATCCAGATTCTAAGTTACCGCCAAACTTTTTATATTTCAAATACAATTTAGAAAAATTTCGAACTTTTTCATTTTATTAAAGAATACTTTTATATACATTCTTAAACAAACTTGCGATTTTTATAATTATTCGCGTTTGTAATACGACACAATTAGTATCTTCGGCAAGTATCCTTAGACTTAGCGTTCCTCGCTTTTACTCTGAGTATATTCGGCCGTAAGTCGGCCGCTCCCACAGTAGTCCCTAAAAAGCCCTTCGGCGGCCGCCCGAAGTTCCAAGAGCGATACTCGAAATTACGGACTTGTACGGATACAATAAATTACGGACTTGTGTTTCAGCGTGGATCCTGGGATGGTTCATGTGCAAAGCGGTTGCTTATATACAGGGCGTCTCCGTGGCAGCCTCCGTCTACAGCCTGGTTGCGGTCTCTCTGGATAGGTAAGTGTTATTCATCCGCTTTTTATATCTATATACAGAGATCTATATACAGAGATAGTATGTGGATGTAGTGCATATGGGAAGGTATTTAATATATACCTACTCTTCACGGACACTCTAGATCGATAGATCGAATCGCGTATGCTAATCAAAGGCGATCAAAGTATCGTTTATATGTCGATCTTTTTTTTTTAATCTTGGACACTAAAAGTGAGACATTTAAAGTTACCTTAAATTCAATAATTGAGTAACCATGCGCGTGTCGTTATCGATACCGAAGTAATTTGACAAGTCCCAAATTTTTACAAATAAACCAGTTATACGAACCGGATAAATTAAATGGAAAATTATGTATAATTATTTAGACAAAATACTGATAAATTCTTACATTATTTTGACGTGGATTTACAGTAAGGTACTAAAAATATACAAATCTTATCCTTATGTCTGATGAAATCTAACGCTTTTCTTGCGGCAGCTCCGTAACGGGTTCCACCGTGACATATTTATCTCTCATCAGCAATGCAACGCGTTCACGGACAATAATTATAGACGCGGTGTAACGCACATATTATCGACATGTTTTCATTATGGTATATTCGTGATAATGGGCACACATTATACTCACACTCAAAATTTATCATATAATATATAATGTGGTATTAATAGGGGAAACAATGCGTTTCAGTGTGTAGCGTGATATATCGTAACATGTATCGCATTATCGGTATTGAAGGTTTATTAACTATCGCTAATACATAGTTTTCACATCGAACTTATTTCATATAAAAATCACGCACGTTTGCAGACATTAACTTTTATACACAAACGAAATGTGCGCGGCACCTTACGTGACACTTCCGTTTTATGAGAGAATAAAACGTAGCATTCGTATCTCATTCATGGTACAAATTATTATTATCTATTCACGCGATGTATCATAAAGATGCACCTGTTCAATTGAATGGTACTGCGAAAGACCAGAGTTAAAAGCTCCCACTAAAAAAATTATCTCTCATTACAAATATAATGAAAAAAAATCAGAGAGAATAAGTTAGAGAAGCGAAAGTTATTATAGGTCGTATTTGAATTTTTTTGGAGAAAAATAACTTGATACCAATTTCACACACACATTAGAAGATAAGACTTTTACCGTGAATCCGAGGAACAGTTTTATAGGATCTACAGAAACGATCGATCTTCTGTGAATTGCTTAGTGAGAGGGACCGTGCCAAACTTGGAAAATTGTCTTTCGCCTACCACGTGCGCAAATGTATCTTCCAGCTCTTGTCATGTGATCGACGATGCAACCAAGAGCGCTGAAAATATATCTTCCTCCTGTCCCATATGCCTTGCAACGAGAAATAGCAGGGAAACCTCTGAATCTGAGAAAAATCCGAGGGGATATCGCGCATTGACTGGACCTCGCATCGAATTTGCAATGTCATTGTTGCAATTCTTTGCAAACCATGCGAAATCTAAATTACACCAGCTCGTTTATTTGACGAAATAAATTTCGCGCATGAGAGGAAATATTCTATTTGCGAGCAGCGTTATTTCCCCTTATTGGAAACTTTCAATATGTCGGATAAAAGCGGAGCTTCGATGCTGAAAATTTTACAGGATCTTATTTTCGTTACGATTTCTCGAAGGAATATATGTGCATCTGTATTGTAAGATATTGCTGCATCTAAACACACACGCACTCATAACGTGCTCTCGTTATGGATGGTTAACTCTATCTCTAACTGCTATAAGAATCGTTGCGAAATTGAAGAGGATTCTTTCAATGTTGTCTGTGATTTACCTAGGACATTAACGGCCGATGATAAATAAAAGTACATTCAGTTTTTGTACATCGAAAAAAATTTTACTAAATTTTAATAAATATTTGTTTGAATATGATATTAACTAAATATTTGCTAAATGTAAATGCATATATTTATTTGATACAAGAACTATTAATTTGATTTAAATATCATTTTTTTATTGAGTAAATATTTGTTTATTTATTATAAGTAAATGTTTATTTATTACTATTTGAACAGATATTCATTAAAAGTTAGTAAATTTTTTTAGTGTATCATTTTGCACTGCGCACACATACACATATACACACACACACTTATATACATATACACATACATACATCTATCAAGGAGACTCTAAAAATTGTTTCGATTTGACCTGCGATATTTGATCGCACTTGTCGTGCCGCTGTTTCACGACGCGTTCGTAATTCGAGTCATAATATCGTGCCGCGTTATTCAATCTGCTGTTAATTTACGCAACACCTTCCATTGATAAAAGTTTTATTTCACTTTCGTTTTCCGAACGAAGAAACCTCTGGAGACTCTTACTGCGGCTAGGATCTGCTGCTCCCTGATGTGTGGTGTTGCGCGAATTAAATTGCTCTTCCTCTAATTTCAGATTCGCTTAGCGAATGACAGGAACTATTCTAATCTCCGTGATTTCCCGAACTGTTGAACTTTCAATCGTAAGTTTCAAGTACGACTAGAAATAATTTAATTCGCAAGGAATAACGTCTAGATGGATAGTAAAATTTGATCAAAACTCGTTATTTAAATTGATCAAAATCTTGATATTTATTCATGATATTTACGAAGTATGTATGTTTATATCTGCCGAACATTGAATGATGTAAGTTAGCTAAGTGCTCTAAAAATTATAAGTAACAAAAATGACATTTCAAGTTTTTCTTTGTAAAAATATTATATATTAATATTATATATTAATTTCATTTATTTGATAAAAATTTTTTATGATTCATAAAGCTTTACCTGTAATTATTTAGGGAAACGCATCAAATATTTATTATAATTATTTAGTCAAATCTGGAAATGAATATTGAAATGATATTGCAATTGATAATTAATATTGATAATTAATATTGAAATGATATTGTAATATTGTGAAATGATATTGTGAATAACAAAAACGTGCGACATTTAAAGTTTTATTCTGTAAAGTGGAAATATATAATATGTATGTACCATGTGTCGCATCAAATATTAATCAGTATATCAAATTATTTTATAAATGTAATATCTTTTCTAACAGACCCTATATTTACAAAATTAATCGATCGATTATATTTATAAAATTAATCAATCAAAGAATTACATTTTATAAATGTAATTCTTGCTAAAGGAGGCATTTATAAAATAGCTTGACATACTGACCAACATATTGATGCAACACGCGGTATATTAATTTTATTTATTCCGACAGAAGTTTTCCATAACTCCTAAAGCATAATTATCTAGGAAGATACATCAAGTATTTTATGTAATTACTTAGCAAAACATTGGCACATGGCCATTCTATTAATATTCTAAATCTTGGTATTTGATTATCTTGCGAAATGTTTGCGCAAGAGAAAGAAATTTTAAAATATTGCATTCAGCTAACATCTGACCATGATTCTCTAATTAAAATTTGTAGAATTGTATCATAGCTTTAAATCTTGTAAAGTTTTTACAAATAAATTTCTTGCTTTTCGCAAAAATACTTGGATTCGAGAAACAAAGTTCGATCTCAACTTAATTTCATTTCATCGATAAGTGCTCTCACAGTATCCGACGTTTGAAAAAATACAAAAAAGGTCATAGATTTAGACCTTGGCTGCGTCTTTATGGAACAAATTTGCATTTGCCGGCGGACTCTAATCGCGATTTTTCTTCCCGCATATGTATCACTTACCCCACACACACTCACACATCCGCTTCAGCTTAGGTATCACCGGTATCGGTTCTGCCTGCATATCTTACTACAGAAGTGTCTTAACCCAATTCTCGTGCAATAGACGCGAGGGGTTGAAAGCACATTATTGGCGAACCGGTGAGACGATCAGACTAGTATCGTAGAGACGATTGGTCCACCAGCTATCCCACCATGTCCAGTGATCGGCTGACTCAACTAACTGGCGCCTATCGTCATATAGATACCTCAAGTCACGTGATCAAATTTATGGCGATTTTAAAAAAATTCCATGCGATATATAAAGCTTCCAAGTCGCCGAAACGGACATAAGCTGTCTTTGCTTCCAAGAAGTAACAAGCTATCCCCAACCAATCAACATGTTCAAGCTGGTAAGCTTCCATATTTACTTCATTTTTATTTTATATTTTTTCTATATATAAAAAATTTATCTAATTATAACCTTTCTAAATTTGTCTATAAGTTTTTTTCTTTGATTACAATTACAAGACGTTCGAACGGAACAAATGGTGTTTTCGCTTGTTTGTCGACCATCACATCCTTTGTCAACTTAACGTACCGATTGACTATCGATGAAAACGCAAATACCGTAAAGTATACGCGTCACAGATATCCTAATAGAATTATCGTCGATCGATTTTCCGAGATGTAAATTTTCCACAAATAGGACGGCAGTATTTCCGCTGACTGATTTTACGGAGGCATCGTCGCGATTACTGTTCCTTCGGTTCGTTTTCTCTCGGATCTTCGTTGCAAACATGATTTCTCATGTCGTATCCGTCATTCATTGATTCGAAAAGAAGAAATCATTACCGGAGAATTCGCCAAAAGACGTTATGGTTTTAGCGAGAAACGCGCCCGTTATCTTTCAACTTCGAGTCAAGATTTTCTTTTCGCTGATTCTTTCGGAATAACGCGTCTGTAAACAGTATACAGTGCCTCCCGAGTAAACAGTGCCTCTAATACACCGTCGCTGGGGACTCCTTTCGTCCTCACTCTCGCGCCTCCTATGATCGATAAAGAGACGGGCAACTATCCCACGGTGTGCATATATGTAAACACAAGAAAAAAAGATTCCCGGCCTCTCCCACCCTTGGCTTTCGCGTTTGCTGCGACCTTTCCGCTTTGGCATGTGAGCGTGTACGACACGACGACGAACCCGCCCTTACACCGTTCACCGGTCTCACGGCGCAATGGCATCCGAGTCTTTGCAGCGGAAATCTACGCGAACGAAATCACTGAAGCATGCATATTGTTAGCAGTGGTAGTGCCGCCGACGTCATTGCCACCAAAGCGAAATGCTATTTATATGTGTCGTATTTTTTTAATGCAGTTCCACCGACCGACTTCGTATTCTCTGTCGCGATTTCTTGCGAAACGATGTTCGATATTGGATCCCACGCGTTTTTAAACGACCGATTGGATTAGCGCGATGTCTGATATGATCGAAAAGATCTGATAATTGTGAAACCAATTTGAATATTCATATATAAATATGACTGCAATAGTTTAGCCGTGCAATTTTAATTATTTTGTAATGTTGTTTTTATAAACAATGATGTGGTGAATTTTCTGTAATTTTAATTATTGTCTTTATGAACAACATGATGAATTTTCGGGACCATAAGTTACATCGAACGGAAAATACATACACAAGCTCATCGTAGGATAACTTTCGGACGGATTATTATAGAAGACTATTAAGAAGAGTAGTATAACTCTCTAAATCCATCTTACAATCTTCTTCATAGGCTGTCTTCGCTGCCATCCTGGCTGTCGCCGTCGCTTATCCCGGTGGTCTTACCGGCGTATCCATCAGCCATGGTGTCGGCCCGATCGTCGCCCCGCACGTCGTTGCTGCTGCCCCAGCGTACTCCCACGGCGCCGTTGTCCTTGCCCAGCCCATTGCTCCCGCTGTTCATACTCCCGCTGTTGTCACCAAAACCGTCTTGGCAGGCCACGGTTACCCTCTGCACGGTTAATCTAAGAGAACCAGTGTAAACTCACCAACACCACCACCGAGTCACGACGACGCAGCCCTGGAAGAAAAAAAGACACATCCCCTACTTCCTCGTAATGTGAAGAAAAGACGACAAATTTAGCACGCAATTCTCATCACCGATTTCGACTTCTTCACACTTTATCGCCGTTATCCACGCGTGAATCATCAGGCCCAACGCTCCGCGTAGGATCGGTCAAATTCCCATTTCCCTATTTGTCTTTTCTTTGTATTTTATCGACAAAATTTTCGGACTCTCACCTGGATCATTCCTCCATCATCCCGAGCCCTCCCCTCGTTCATATGGAATTTTAATAAAATTTTAATTATAAACCAAAGTGAGTCTTATTGTTCAATTCCTAATCCCAGAGGTAGTTCGCTCTAAATAATAAAGGAAGGAGAATAACGCTG
>Ga0157364_1003645_pt1 | contig 15020 bp, 19 predicted proteins | sample AttsexASBM2_FD_111476 | JGI IMG/M metagenome (GOLD analysis project Ga0157364, IMG submission 111476) | Fungus gardens microbial communities from leaf cutter ant in Ribeirão Preto, State of São Paulo, Brazil - Atta sexdens ASBM2 | ecosystem: Host-associated > Fungi > Mycelium > Unclassified ... | reverse complement strand
TCACAAACTTTATTCAGCTTGTATCTCCACAACTAGTAGACTGATTTTCACAAACTAAGTTGCACTGGAAAGCCCCAAATAAGGGCTATCTGCATATATATGGGATGTACAAAAGTGACAACAAACAACCAAGATATCAGGCCATCAGTAACTGTAAAAGTTTTGTTGGCTAATATCTTATGAATGGCTAGACAGATTCATATGATTGAACTTGTGTTGGAATGTACTCATCAAACGGTTTCTAATGATATATTATACATCATATGGAAATCAGTATTCATAGAGATACAAGCATATCAATATAGTAATATAATTGGTTATCTTTTAAAATTAACCTGAAATCTGCTATAACAGATGACAGCTCCACTAGATACAAGTTTTGATCATGTGATGGAAACAGCTTGCACACAGACCATCACTATTTTGTATAAATACTTTTGTATCTAAGAATTAGACCTCAGACTTAACGACATCAATTCCTAAATTTCTAAAAGTGTATCTAAGGTTTAGATATCACAAATAAGTGAGTAATTCATTTTATGATAGATATATTATTAAAAACTGTTTGATAAGTACTTTTCAATATAACATTGATCATAGGAATCTATCTAGTTGTTTCTAGGATAATAGCCAATGAAACTTGTAGTTACTGATAGTCTGATATCTCAGTGATCTGTTGTCATTTTTGTACATCCCATATATGTACAGATAGCCCTTATTTGGAACTTTCCAGTACAACTTAGTTTGTGAAAATTAGTTCACTGGTTATAGAGATATAAGTTGAATCAAGTTTGTAACAAACTTAATAAAGTTTTTTACTATAAGATAGTCTACTATATATACTTTAGTTTGTTAGTCTATACATATTGTACTAACCTACTCTAAAGTAATAACTAAGTTCTTTTAAAAGATTTTATAATGTTCTATTAGATTATATAATAATGTGATTATAACTGTAATATATATAAAATATATCACACTTCTGTTATACCCTTATCTAAATTTATAAAAGGAAAAAGTTCCTAGTGACTGTTCCATAACCTCTGTCAATGCCAATAATACTCTAGAGCTCCTCTAATACTATCTATAGAAAGTAACTGAGTATTAGCATATTTTAAAATATAATACCAATAGCACTCTTACCAGTTTTGTAACCTAAATTTAAGACTTGTACTTTTTAATATCTAATCTTATCTTTACACTATCAGAGTTGAAGACAGTAAACTCTTTTTATTTATCTTATTTTATTTTATTTTCTATTTTATTTTATTTTTTGGACTTAGGATTAGAGGTTAGCATAATGTTACATGTGACTGTCACAAATTGTCACACAAATGTCACAAGTCATGGTTATACAATTACATGTTATATAAAAGGATATAAAAGGTTCTGAAACAATAATGTTATTTCACATATCAATGATAAAATACATAGCTTTTAGAGTAGGCTAAGATTAGTATAGCATGGACTAGTAGTCTAGCATATATAAGATAGATACTTTTATGCTTAGAACTCTATCAAGTTTTCTTGTGTAAACCCTATATAAGGTTCTTTTTTCAACTTATCATTAAGTCTTAATATTAGAGTTACAAACCATAGACTCTATTTTATTTTCTCATTTTCTTTTTCCTTTTCCATTTTATTTTATTTTATTACTTAGAGTTCTAGCTTAATGTTACTATTACTATCACAACTATTACATAATCATATGATATAGAGAAAGTTATAAAAGGTTCTGGAACAAATGATGTTATGTAGTATGGTAACAATCTGTTGGCCTTATAGAAAGCATATATACTTTAGAATAGAGTAGTTGTAGCATGTACACAGACTACAGTCTGTGGTATATAAGATAGACTAGTTTGTACTTAGGACTTTATTGAGTTCTTTTGTCTTACTCAATACAAAAGTTGTCTTCTGCTTTTACATAAGATTTTAAGTCATAACATTGGAACTCAATATCCTTTTCTGAGACTGTTCAATACTGAGCCCTCTCTAAATCTCTAAATCTCTCATCATCCTTGACTGAAGGCAATACTATCTTAGTCAAGAAGAATTGCCAGACCCTAGGTATAAAAGGTATACTAGTTAGGCAGGAGAAGCTTGACCATTTATATTTATTATAATTCAATAACCTTAGAGCTAATCAAAGAAAGAAACCTTGTGTTAGGGTTAACACAAGAGAACTCAATAGAGAACTCTGTACAAGATTGTCTACCTTATATACTAAACTACCATGGTCCATACTATCACTTCTTTAGCCTACCCTAAATAACCATATGTTTGTTTTAAGATCAACATGTATTGTATACATTGTATGACATCATCCTTCCAGAACCTTTTATGTGATCTTGTGACTTGTGATCATTACTGTGACTGATGTGTGACAGTGTGATCCTGACATCACTCTAACCGTAACCCTAAGTTTAGAAAAATAAATGAAAATGAAAATGAAATATTAAATGAAAAAACTAATGTCTAGGCTTTACATATCTGATAATATTGTATTAAAGCCTACTAGTACTTTGTAGATGTATTATCTTGTGTGGACATGCTCTATACTTTTTCATTTATCAGCTCTATGCTACTAGTTCCCTTGTAATTAGTACATGTAGAAAAATAGCAGGTATTTTTAAAACCTTGCTTAGAGTAAAATAATCTTCTTAGACCAAAATTATTTACATTTCCCTTAAAACAGTAGTCAGTAGTTGAGATAGTCAGTAGAAAGTATAAGGTGGGACAAGAAGAGAGTCCACTAACATATATAGAAATTATTTCAAGTTTGGAATACAAGTTTGAGAGTGAAGCTAATACCAGTTCCTCTCTATTGCTATTTTACACATCTTCACCTCCAACACTACTACCTCAATCACCATCACCTATTGATTCTCCTCTATACTATAACATTATAAGTTAACATGACATCAGCCAGCTATTGCTTCAAATGAGGCAGCAGCAAGAATAGATAGTAGTATTATAGGCATTATTAGTAGAGAGAGAGGAGGGAGGAGGAGGTGAGGCAGTAATTCCTTGATCCAACAATAGATCAAATATAGATGTGGCCAAACCACCAATATTTAGTGGAGAAGCAAGTAAAGTATTATAATTTTTGATAGCATGCAGGCTCTTCATTAGGATGAAGATGAGGAATGATTTGGTAAAAGAACAAGTGCAGTGAGTTTTGTTATATATACAGGAAGGGTCAGCAGATATGTAGAAAGAAAATATTATACAGAACTTAAAAGGTAGGAGTTTGAGTTATGCAATAGTGAGGGAATTTTTGTCAGACTTAAAAGAAGAGTTTGATGAAGAAGATGATAAAATAATGAAGGTGGTGGAATTAAAGAAATTAGAACAAGGAAGCAAGACAATGGAGAAGTTTGTACAAGAGTTCAGAAGAATAGCAAGGGGAAGTAGATATGAAGGATAGCCATTAATAGAAGAATTCAAGAGAGAAATGAATAAAGTTATTAGGAGGAAGTTAATAAAGATAGAAAGATCTCCAAGAAGTATTGATTAGTGATATGAATGTGCCACTGATTTAGACAGAAATTGGAGGGAAAGTCAAAGGGAGAAAGAAAGATTAAGAGAAAACAAAGAAGAAGAAAGTCAGGGATAGAGATAGTAGACTGGAGCAGTTAATAATCAAGTAGGTTTTAGGCCATGTTTACCTCCTTCACAAGTCTGTCTTAGAAGGCAGAAAGTGAAAAGGGAACTAGTAAGACAAGCCCCAATAGAAGAGTAGAGAGAACAAATGCAGTAGTAATCAGGAATCTCCTACAAGGATAAATAGGAAGAGAAGGAGGAATAAGGAGGGACTCCTATGTGATGAATGTAGATAGAGGAAGGAATTGTTATGGTTGTGGGGAATTTGGCCACTTAGTGAGTAATTGCAGAAATTGGGGATTAGTGGGCCAAGAAAGGAGGATTGAATACAGAGACAATATAAATATGAGAGACAATTTAAAAGAGAAGGAGAGTTTAGTAGTCCTCAACTAGGCTCTTGTAACAAATTACATAGACTAGCTAATAGAGTCATGTAAGCTGGTATTTTAGACAAAAGAAATCTGAGAAAGACAGGAAAATGATTTTGAAGAAGAAAAAAAAGCAAAAAGAAATCAGAAGATGTAAGAAAAATAAAAAAAGAGAAATACTGAGAGGAGTCACAGTAAAGATTGGGCTGGAGAGGATTAATATACAGAAGGGGATCACAGTGGAAGCATTATTGGATACTGGGACAACAGAGCTGGTTATGAGTTCAGAGTTTTCTAGGAAGTAGAAATTCAAGCTGAAAAAGATAGAAGGACCAATATATGTAAAAAATATAGATAGATCTTTTAATAAGGAAGAGCCAGTGGAAAATACTGTGGAAGTAGATATTTATTATGAGAATTATAGGAAGAGGATGGAGATTGATATGATTGGGGAACAAAAATGGAATGTAATCTTGGGGATGTCATGGCTAGCCTGCCATAATCCTGAAATCAATTGGAAGATGAGAGAAGTAAAAATAATGAGATGTCTAGAAGAATATAGAAGACAATGGAGACCAAGGCAGGGAAAATCCAGATAGCAGAAGCAAAAGGAAGAAGAAGAGAAGAGAGAAGAGGAAGAGAAAATAAAGAAAGAAAAGAAAAATAAGAAAAATAAAAGCAAAATGATAGATGTAAAGAAAGTAGAAAAGAATGGGAGATTTGGGATGAAGAAGAAGAGGTAGCAAGATCAGAGGAAGAGGTGAAGAAGTTAGTGCTGAAGAAGTTTCATAGGTAGATCAAGATGTTTAGGAAGAAAACAAGTGAAAGAATGCCAATGAGGAAGATATAGGACTATACAATAGAGTTGAAGAAAGAATTTGTACAAAGGAAAGAGAAAATTTATCTCTTGAGAGAGAAGAAGTAAGGGAGTTTATCCAGAAACAAACAAGAAAGAGATATATCAGACTATCAAAGTCATCACAGACAGCACTGGTATTTTTTGTAGAAAAGAATAATAGACAGAAGAGGATGGTACAAGATTATTGGTATCTTAATGAGTGGACCATAAAAAATAACTACTTATTGCTACTTATTTTAGACATTATTGAGAATATTGGGATCAAAAAGGTGTTTACAAAGATGGACTTAAAATAGGGTTATAACAATGTAAGAATAAAAGAGAAATGAGTGAAAAGCAATCTTTACAATACTAGAAGGGTTATTTGAGCCAACAGTCATGTTTTTTGGACTAACAAATTCACTGGCCACATTCTAGGCTATGATGAACAAGTTGCTAAGAGACTCGATCAACACAGGGAAAGTAAAGAGTTTTATTGATGATATAATGGTAGGAACAGAAAGTGAGGAAAGACATGATGAGTTAGTATAAGAGATATTAAAGAGGTTGGAGGAGAATGATTTGTAGGTGGAAGATAAGGAAAATAGATTTCTTAGGGCTGGTAATTGGACTAGAGAGAATAAAGATAGTGAAGGTGAAAGTGAAAGTGGTGTTAGACTGGCCAGTTCCTGAATTGATTAAATATGTACAAAAGTTCTTGGGGCTTGCTAATTATTACAGAAGGTTTGTAAAAGGATTTGCAAAGATAGTGAGGGCATTACTGTTAGGAACAAACTAGCCACTGAACCAGTTACACTAAAAGTGCACAATGTCAAGCTTACCTTTGACATCTGGCTGGTACTATATATATATGTACTTCATACTGTACTCCTGACAATTACATGAGTTGACAAAGAAGGAACAGAAATTGGAGTGGAAGATTAAACATGAAAAGTCATTTGAAGTGTTAAAGAAAAGATTTATAATGGAACCAATATCAGTGGCACCAGATCTGGATAGGAAGGTGAGAATGAAAGTAGATGCATCAGATTATGCAATAGGAGGAGTACTATCAAGGAATGATAGAAACCAGTAGCATATCTCTTGAAGTCACTTAATGAGACTGAGGGAAATTATGAGATATATTTGAGGTTTGGATAGACCATAAAAATTTGGAGTATTTCGTAAAAGTACAGAAGTTGAATTGGAGGCAAGTTAGATGGGCATTATACTTGTCTAGATTTGATTTTATTTTAAAGTATGTGCCAGGAGTAAGAATGGAAAAAGTGGATAGGTTGAGTAGGAGGCTAGATTGAAAAGTGGGAACAGAAAATGATAATGAAAATCAAAAGTTGATAAAGAAAGAGTAAGTATAAGGAATGATAGAGGTAGTAGTAGAGGTACCAAAAGCAGAATTGACAGAAAAAATCAAAAGAGCAAGAGAGAAAGATGAAGAAGTAGTAAAAGTAGTGGAAGAAATGAAAAAGGTGGGAGTAAGGAATCTAAGAGGTGATTAATAGGAAATTGAAGGAGACTTAGTGTTAAAGGAAGGAAAGATACCAAAGAATGAAGAGTTGAGAGTGGAAATAATCTAGTTACATCATGATGTGCTGGTAGCAAGACATAGTGGAAGATCGAAAATGATAGAGTTGGTGGCCAGAGATTACAAAGGATATTGGAAAATATGTAGATGAATATGATTTATGTCAGAGGATAAAGAATAGAACAGAGGCACTAATAGCAAAATTGATGGTGAATGAAGTACTGAAGAAGGCATGGACATACTTAACAGTGGAATTTTTTTTTTAAATCAACAATTTATTACATGGTGTACAGTGGCAGACCATGGTAGTTACTTCATAACTACATACAGATGAGGCAGGCTAACATGAGAAGTATAAAAAGAAAGAGAAGGAAAGAGACAAGAAAAGATAATAAAAAGGAACTAATCGTAAAAGCGAAGGGAAAAGAAAATAGGAGAAAAGAGAAAAATTGAGAGAAAGAATAAAACTAATTCCAAGGTCAACTTGGAGCAATTGAAGTAATGTTGTCTATAAATGAAAAAGTATTAGAGTTCGCTACCAAGAACATGATAAAATGGCTAAGAGAGTCTTGATTAGGGTTCCAATACCCATTAAATCTCGTACAATCATGAAGAATATATCTTCTTGATTCAATGGGATAGTTACCACATGGACACATAAATTCTTCACTGGGCAAGAACCTAAGCCTATATTGGCCAATAGGAGCATGGTTGGTGATAGCTCTAGTAGCACATGTATATAACAAGTTCGAATGTCCAAAGAATTGAAGCCATGGACCTTCTTTGATGTACAAAGGTTTGATGACATTGAAATTATCGTCCAATAAGTTAAGGAAATGTCTTCCCTTTCCATCTGAAGCTTGAAAAGTCATTTTACAAATGTTGATAATATTATCACTATCGACTTTCTTGTAATAATCCCAAGACATTTTACTAGGATAAATGGTCAAAGAATTGAAGGACTTTGAATTCCTATCAACTGCTTTATGAGGATTCCAGTTGAGTCAGCTAGGACACTCCCAGAATTCTATTGAATTGTCTTGGTTACTGGCAAAAAAGTGGTGTAGTTCACTGAGTATAGCCATAGCATGACTTTGGTAAGAATATGATGCTGTATCGAATATCTTTTTGGCTGCATGGATGGAATTGGTAATGAGAATGATCTTGGACACATTTTCTTTGATACAGGCTTGGTTGATACCACATCTAATCACAAAAAGTTTGGCTTCAGTGCTTGTGACAAAGGCTATGTGGTATACTGTTTTGGTCAATGGATAATTGGCTAAGTGTATGTGCGAGATGGATGTAGCAATGTTGTTCTTGATGCTAGCATCTGTAACAATGATGGCCACAGACAAGGAAGAAGATGACTCTAAGACCATATTGTCAAGCTGTTGGAGGTAGATTTTATTATTTTTTCCTTTGTTAGATAAGTTAAAAGACAAACAATCTGAAAAATTGTCAATGATTCTAGAACCCAGAGAAAGTTCCAGGTGAAGAGGAGAAAAGGAAGGAAAGACTTCATGTGACTTGTTAATTGAATTGACTAAATGACCTTTGATGAGAGATCTTTGATGATCAGTGAGGGTGCTGAGTAAAGTTGGATATTGACATTTAGGCAAACTGAAGAGAGAGTTCATAAGTGACTGAATGAGATGGTTATGGGGTAGCATAAGTAGGCATAATTGTGATCTACTCATGAGTTTTTGAAGGTGAAGCTTGATGGAGATGAGGCCTGCAATCACTTCAATACCTTCCATAGGAGATGTCTTGAAAGCACCAAGTATCTATATGGTGGCTCTTCTTTGCATTTTCTCTAAAATTTCCAGTGGATACAATAGAGGAGCATGGTTGTAGAACCATAGTTGAAAGCCATACAACACAATGGAAAGAATGCAACATCTATAGAGTAGGTGTTTTTAAGTCGGGATGATACCACACGATGAATTTCCAAGGAGTTTCATGCACTTGACCATGGATATAGCTTTGTTTGAGTAGTAATTAATGTGTTGATAGAAGGAAAGCTTCCTATCAAAGATAAAGCCCAAATACTTCCACAAATTTTTGGGTGTGAGTACAGGGCCTTCAATGGATGAGAGATCAAGAGGAGAAGGGTTAAAGAGGCCATGTGATCTGATGAAGTGGAAGACTTCAGTTTTAGAGTGTTCTATAATGAGACTGAACTTATCCAGAAGTTTAGTTATTACATTATAGCTATAAAAGAGATAAGAGTTAGAAATGTCAATTGATTGGTTCTGAAAAATGAAGAGACTGTCATCCATGAAAGAAATGATAGAAATAGGAATGTTAAGATTTTTAAGATGTTTTTCTAAAATATAGAGAAAAGGAGAAAGATAGAGAGCTAACAAAATGGGAGAAAGAGCAGACCCTTGGCCTACTCTAATGTTTACCTCAAAGGTGGGGGAGGATAGATGGTTCCAAACATAATTGGTTCTTCTGCCAACAAGATAATCAGCAAAGAAGTTGACAACGTGAATGTCAAGGCCTGTCTTCTGGAAAATGTGAGTAAGGAGGCAATGATTGAGAGACAGGAAAAACTGTGCAATGTCAAAGGCTAGGGTGCTGGTTGTGTTGTTCTTGACCCAGCCCGAACATATGATATGTGTGAGAGCGATACTTGCTTTGAATTTCAATTCTCCTAACTGACTCAGATGTATGAAATTATTTGCCATGACATGGAATTGAAGCCTCTCAGCAATAACCTTTTCAATAAGCTTGCCTAGTGTGTTAAGGAGGACAATAGGACAAAAGAACTTAGGATGATCATATGATTGTTTGTTGGGTTTAGGTATGACAACTATAGACAATCTTTTGAAGTGGTTTTGCTAGTGTCCTAGATTGATGCAAGCATCAGCGATGTTAATGATATTGCTAAAACAATCGTCCTGTTTGAGAATAGTTTTGAGATGATACTACGACAACTTGTCCAGTTCTGGCATAGATGAGTTATTGCACTTGTTGATCACATGCTGGAATTCTTCCTTGGAAAATGGATTCCTGTCAGGCATGGTTCACACCAGGGTGGAAGTCCATGGAATGGACTTGGAGGTAAGCAGACTTGTGGAATGACCTTGGCTTCAGCTTATGTGCTATGCCATCTGTCTGCTGCATGGTTGTAACTTCAAATGATAGGGAGAAGTCTGAGATGGAAGTGAGTGCTGATTGGTGTGTCGCTGTTGAATACTGGAGATCAAGTTCAATAAGAGTTTATCTTCGTTGATTATCAGACTAGCAAATTACAGTATAGCTACTAGTCTTATATACAAACAGAAAGTATAGGAGATGCTCAGGGTTTCAGTGGTAAAACTCCTATTACTCCAAGCAGAGGTTTCAGTGTTGAGACACTGACAGGAGTAACTCCATCATAGAAGACCGAGTTAAATAGGAGTATCTCCACCATGGAAGATGGAATACCTGGATGATTGCAGCACCGCTATAAGACATGTTGCAAAAAAGGTGGCCACTGTGGAAGGTGGACTTGTATGTTTTGGAGGTGATACCACTGTAGGGATGTAGTATTCGGACAAGTGGACTTGCATATGACAATTCCAAAGTGTCATCAATTTATCACCAATTTTGTCAAGGACTTCAATGTCAATTCATCAATAAAGTGCAGTGTTGAAAGAAGAATGGAGAGCGTTCCACAGACTGTTGAGAGTGAGGCACGGCTAATCGTTGTACTTGATGGCCTCAATAGCAGGGAGTTTTCATTTGTTGACTGAACTCATAAGTTCCCAAGGGCCTCAACTCTTGTTCGCTATCTCTTGAATCTTGTCATCGAAGAAGGATCTTTTGGTGATCTTGACCACTTTCTTGAATGTCTTCCAAGATTCTAGACTTCTTGTCATCCTATACTTATCCAAAGCCTAGCCGTACTCTTTATTCCACCATTGCTTGGAGTGTTTTGTTATTCTTGTTTGCTTAGTATTCTTAGCCCATGCTTGTTCAATTTTCGACTCAAGAAGGTTGACTATGTCTGTTATAAGAAAAGTGTGTGGACAGACTTTTAGAATTAGGGTTAGAGGACAGAAATAGACAGTAGTAATTATTATTAGTTTACAACGGGAGAAGGGCATGTGACCTGGAAGTCATGTGAGATGATGTCATAAGCCTAGAGCGGTCTACAAGGGTCTACAAGGCTAGAAGAGCCTAGACAATGACATCAGGGAGCATGTACACCATATTGCTACCACATGTAGTACATATGGACATTAGGGCAGGATATACAGTCTTGCACAGTCACTGCGGAGTAGATATGAGGTAGACATATGGCCTTTAGGGCAGTAGACGCAGTAGACACATTGTTGTAGCACGGACTACTTGTAACTTATATAAATAGGGTAGCAATGCAGTGAGGGCTCCTTGTCAAGTTCTCTTGTAATCCCCACTACTAGATAGCCAGTTAAGAGCTTTGCTAAAGTAAGCATACTATAGAGTCGTTACGACTAGTGGTTGCTACAACAATGTCTTCCAGTTTGTTGTGATCTATTAAATTAGAGGTATTCAGATTTTTGATGATTGCTGTAGCCTCTTTGACAAAGGCGGCTTCCTTTTCACTATTTTTCTGAATTGAAAGTCTGGATGAGATGACGTTTTCCTCAGCAATTGGAATAGAAATTGTGAGAGGGGCGTAGTCAGATGAGAGACACCAATTGGGGTGAATCAAGTGATTATTAAGTTCATTTGACCCGCTGCAAAGAAACATAAGGTCAATTACAGAATTGGCTTCTCTCTCAGTATCGGAATATCTAGTTGGGGTAGGATTAGTCAGTATTGATAAGTCCAAATTGAACGAGTCAGCTAAAATAATAAGATTGTCACTGATAGATGAGTGGTGAGGAAAAGACGGATCCCATAAACTATCCCTAATATTGAAATCTCCAGTCATAATAAGAAGATTGTTAATGTTAACCTCAGTATTCTTGAGATACTTTAAGGCTGAATGAGAAGAGTCAGAATAGACATTCATAATGAATAAGCAAATATGGTTATTGAGAAATGAGATAAGAAGAATATTTCTATAGTCAATAATATCTTTTCAAAGAGAAAATCAAAGAGATGAGAGATGAATATTGATGTAAACAAGAACCCTGGGAGAGTCCGCTTGATTTGAAGGTGTTCTGGCAAAGGAGAGCCAGTTTGGATAATGAGTCATCCCGACTAGGACTTCTCCTTCACAATTTGAGGAACTTGGGATCATACAAATAATAGACCATGGAGGCTCTTGAATAAAAATAATGTTGAATTGGAGTTGGGTCTCAAGAATGGTATTGACAATAAGGGAGTTCTTTCTAACATTTTGGGAAAAAATCTTTAGATCTTTGAAAATCATTGTTGAGAGTCACCATTCACAACAGAACAAATCAATTTGATTCTGTTTTCATGGATCTCAGTGTACTTCTTCTGATGCCATTCTCTGTTAAACCTATGCCTCTAGAATGGACATAGATTTGAATCTGCTTGGTGATTGCCCCAACAATTGGAGCATTTGAACATATACGGACATGGCTGCTCTTTCTTTATTTTGAGGTACAGAGAATTCGTCTTCTCATTTGCCTTGCAACATTATCCAAATTTGCAATAGTTTTCTGATTTGTGAGGTCTGTTGCATTTGACGCTCTTAGAACCTTGAATCCTACATGAGAACATTGAGTGTCCCCATTTCCAGAAATTTTTACATTGTAGTACTCCGGAGTTCATGTTAACACCTCAAATAGTTGCAATGTATTTACCAACATTGAAACAGCGGTTAATAAGTCCCTTTGCTCTACTACCACTTTGAACATCCCAAATATCTATTCAAATGATAGACATGTCGGACTTGGGTGAAACCTTGATAACCCTTGGTTTGGAAGCTAAAGTAATGTTGTTGAAAATTTGATTTTGCTTTATAATTATTTTGACATCGTTGGATGTAAGGCGATCTTGCAAGTTACCATGTGGAAAGAATGGGATATCTATAATTTTGAGATAGGATTTTGATTGGGGGATGGATACAAGGAACATCAACTTGGAGAGCGTTAATGTCTTTAGAATTCTTGATGTAATGTTTGATGATTAGGAGATCCAACTGAAGAGAAACTTTATTAGTCACCACTGTAATACCTAGGGGGTCTGAGCAAATGAAGTCAACCAGAACTTCCAATTTTGCATTTTTTAAAGCTCTGTTGATGTTAGCAACATGAGTAGATGAATCTCTCATGAATTTGGCATTGTTATCATTACTCATAGGAATAATGACATGTTTTCTTGAGGGACCCTTCATAGTCATCTTAATATGAGGTTTCAACTTCAGAATGCCATTGACAATGTTGTTGATCTGATTGATTTTCTTTGCACCAATAGAGGGGAATGCTTCTTTGATTTTGATAACCTCAGAAGTACTTGTGTTCTGTTTAGACGCTTGGGCATATAACATGGCAGATTTCTTGGGATCGGTGGCCGGTTTGTTACTCTTGAAGTATTTTGAAATAGCATTAACTTCTTTCTGGGATTTAGCCAGAACAGGCAGAGGGATTCTATTAATGTTCGCTGGAACATGCTTGTTGGTTTCCTTATTATTTTTGCCAGGAGACAGATTGACTCTAGGAGTAAATTTAGTCACAATTTTCCTTCTAAATGAATTTGACTGCTTGTCAGCATAAAGAAAATCCCAGTTAGATTGGAATACTGAAGAAATGAAATTCCATATGGCTTCACCAATACCATTAAAGTCTTCCAGATCATTTAACTTAGAAGAATCCACCAGTTTGTTAGTGATGTATCTTGCCATAAAATTTAGGGAGTTCTTAATATTCTTGGTGTTCAAGGCTATATGTTCAATGGAGTTGTGAAGAGAAATGGGGTGAAAGTTACCACTCCAGAGTTCTAGTTCAGTTGGTGCTTGAGGATCATATGGAAGCTGAATGTTGATAACATTGTCATCTTCGAATTGCGTAGTTGGGCCACATGTGGGGATGGAGTGTTGTTCTTTATTAAGAACACATTGAGGGTTGGAATTAGATGCCTTGAGGTTGTTGCATTTAGACCTTGTATTATCTTGTTGTTCAGTTGCCTTGCTGACATGAAGTGCTTTTATCTGGCCTGTCTTATTGGACAGAGCAGAAGAAACATCAACTATTTCCTCGTTGACAACCATTGTGTTGTTGCACTCCATCCTATCATGATATACAACAGAAGATTTCATAGAGAACATTGAAGAGTCCTTAGAGGTACATTTATTAGTTGAGAGGGATCTACCTCTCACCTCATCATAGTTGTCAAGATAGGGTTCTGCAAATAAGTCTATCCCTGTGTTGTTTGAAAGAGACACAGTTGGTAATACAAAGGCTTGAGTAGGAGTCATGTTTGTAGAACTAATGCTTGTAGTGAAAAGGTGTTTATTCGCTAATTCTCCTATAGGTGCTATTATGCAAGATGGTGGTAAGAGAGAAAGGAGCGACCACTTAAAAGTGGACTTTATCACTAAGTTGCTGTTGGTGGTAGAAAAAGATGTGATATTGATAGTATGTGATAGGTTGTCAAAAATAACACATTTTGTGGCAACAATGAAAAGAATATTAATAGAGAGTTTAGCAAGATTGTTTAGAGATAATATATGGAAGATTTATGGATTTCCAGAGGGTATGATTAGTGATAGAGGACTACAGTTTGTAGTGGAGTTGACAAAGGAGTTGAATAAGATGCTAGGGATAGAAATGAGGTTGTTGATGGTATTCTACCCACAAATAGATAGGCAGACAGAACAGATGAACCAAGAGTTAGAATAATACTTGAGGTTCTTTACAGAATATAGACAGAGGGATTAGTCAGAGTAGTTAGTAATAGTAGAATTTGTGGTAAACAGCAAGGTTTATATGGCAACAAGGATATTATCTTTCATAGCAAATTATAAAAGAGAATTAAGAATGGGGATGAATATTAGGAGAAAAGAAAAGGTGGAGAAAGTGACAGAGTTTGCAGAAAGGATGAGAAAGATACAAGAAAAAGCAGGGGCAGTATTAAAGAAGGCACAAGAAGAGATAAAGAGGCAAGTAGATAGGGGACAAAGAGAGATAAAAGAATGAAAGAAAGGAGATAAAGTAATGCTAAGTATAAAAGACTTAGTATTTGTAGAAAGACCAGTTAAAAAGTTGACAGAGAGATATGTGGAACCTTATGTAGTAGAGGAAGTAGTATCAAATAATGTGGTAAAACTGAAGCTACCAGCCTCTGAGGATTCATCTAGTGGTAAATGTTCCAGTGGTAAATGTTAGTAGAATTATGAGGTATAGAGAACTAGTGAAGAGATAAAGAGTGGATAAACCAAAACCAGTGGAATTTGATGGAGTAGAAGAATGGAAAGTAGAGAAAAGTTTAATAGGTATTAGTAGGGCTTACTTTAATGGAAAGAGTAGAGAGGAAAAATGTAACTATAGTACATCTGTAACAGTGAGGAGGATTTATGCCTAGGTAAGACTCATATGCTATGGACATAAATTAGGAAAGGAGTTTTTATAGCTATAGATGGTTTGGACATTTGTGTCAAGATCGTTGACGGTGGACTTTATTTTATTTTATTTTCTCCTTTTTATTTTACTTTTCTTTTCTCTCTCTTTTAGTTTTCTATTTTTAGAACAACTCGGGTTAGGGTTCATCAGTCACG
>Ga0157364_1003644_pt1 | contig 15021 bp, 13 predicted proteins | sample AttsexASBM2_FD_111476 | JGI IMG/M metagenome (GOLD analysis project Ga0157364, IMG submission 111476) | Fungus gardens microbial communities from leaf cutter ant in Ribeirão Preto, State of São Paulo, Brazil - Atta sexdens ASBM2 | ecosystem: Host-associated > Fungi > Mycelium > Unclassified ... | reverse complement strand
ATTCACACAGAATTATTTCAACACTAAAGATCCAGTTTGAACATTTAGGGCCTTTAATTTCCGATTCATTTTGAGAGAATTCCATTTTGTAGACATGTTTGTTATACAAATACATGTTTGTTAAACAAATGGCAAATTATAATATATTGTATATCACAAAATATAGAATATTAATTGTCTTTTACAAAAAAAAATAAGCATATGCAATTTTAATGTATTTATCCAATTAAAGTTTTACATCCAATTTTCCTAATATAATTGTAAGGTATAATAAAAAAATCTACTAATATTGTATTCTTATATTCTGACATAGAATAATCATATATTTTGTTAATTTATAAATACACTTTATAGGATCCATCATACATCCCCGCAACGTAATGTGCCTAGGAAAAGTTACAATAATTCGTAGTCTAAATTTGAGCAAAGTTCCCTAACGCGTATGACCGATAAATCCACTTCTTCCCATGTTGACTAGACTTAAATATACGTGATAATCATATCCTGAGATGCGTGCGCGCAAAATAAAGGATTCTCAAGTTACATTATAATTGTTACAATCGTTAAATCTATCAATTGACTAGGATAAAATCGATGCGATTCGTTCTTCATGTACGAAACATCGAGATGAGCGTAAACACATAATAAAATCAAATCATTTTATGTATACTGTAGCTATGTTTGTGTGTGCATGTATATATCAACTTCATCTTGCAATACATATTATTTTCATAACGATATTCTTCTGGTGTAATATCGAGATACAGTAAAAAGTTACATCAATATGAGAGAACATATATTATTCGATCGTTTGAAGAAGAGAAGAAGAAAAACTAACTCGTGCAACATTATAATTTTATGCATAGATTTAACCGATATCAAGAATAGTAAAAATTTTACATTTCATTAAACAGCTTCGAATGAGCCAATGTAAATGTATTTTTCTAAATCGCGTGAAAATAAGTGATCCTTAATTGGACGAGCGTGTTTTTTCAACTCCGCTTTGAGGAACTTAACTGGTTAACGGCGAAATGAAGAAATGTCTACGCTAATGGGAGATATTTTCATAATGCTACATTTACCGCTATAATATTCAGAACAATGCGAAACGCACATCTGCGATTCATTGATCGGATTCACGGTTATCTATTATTCTTTCAATTGCAGAGATTGTTTAAGACACGCATTATTTTTATTTTGTTTGATTTAACCCTAGATAATAAAGGGATTGGAAATCTCTGCGATTCTCGGTGGAGGAGAAAAAGGAGAACGATTCTGGCACGATTCTGATAAACGTGTACATTTACGACAATACTATGCATACTTCAACGACATTATTTGTCCGGAAAAACGCTGTGCTCGATTATACTACTTGCGAAATCAAGTGTTTGTTTTGTATCATTAATTGATAAAATCTTAAAACGGATTTGTCACATATATCCGACGTTTCATTCAAATAATCTAGTTATCTAGAGAAATAATCTAGTTATCTTAAGAAACTTGCTTTTCTATGCATTTTTAATTATTTGACTATTTTTGATTGTTAGCTGACCGAAGTAAACTGTTAAATTGTTCAAACTGTCAAAATTTTTTAATTATTTTACGTGCTCGACCAACACAAATTTTCTTAAGATATTCCATCCTTTATTCAACTTTTGAATTTTCGTGTACATACTGTTCGAGTAATGTTATTTTAATTTTCAGTTCTTCGCAACATAAAATGTTAAGTTTTCCGTCAACAGTAAAAATCTTCAGGAAACGGAGCAAATTTTTTTATTTCGGATGTATAAAAATCTGAAAAATTCTTATTAAAGACTTTAACATCGTTTTTCGTTCCCTATCATAGAAGTCGAATTGCATTTTATTAATTTTTATTAAGATTTAAATAATCTATCAGAATTCACAATAAAAAATATCAACGATGCCTTTAAAGGGGCAATCATGTTGCCGAAAGTTTAATATAATCTCCAAAGATAAATAACATCAAATTCGTTGATCGATGGCCGATATTCATAATCCGCTCTGATTTAAGAGCGTTTTAAATAATATCTTAAGAGGTTAATAATGATGATTCTGTGATTAACTTACGATATTTTAAGATTGTACTTAAGATAGTCTTAAATATAAGAATTGCCTATATTCGCGGTTTTTTAACTGGCTAAATAATCGTAAACTTCATATGTTATCGCATATTTTGAATTGACTGAAACGCCGGAATTAGAAATCTATCCAGCGAATAAACCGATCGAACTAATTCGATTCCAATGCTAGTCCAGTTTTCAGGTATTCTTGACAAGCGTATAGTCAACTTTTTTTGTAAATATGTTGGAGTAATTCTTATTCATAGTCATCCACGTATCCAGATATAGTACAAAAGAAATCTCTGGCCAATTTCACGGAAAGGAAAGGATAAGTGTACGCAGAAGATGTATGATCGGCGAAAACACTGTAGAAGATGAATGAGTTAAAAAGAATGGGCGCAGGAATTTATCTTGTGAATGTATAAATACCTAATTATCCAAATTTGGAATTGACTCTTTTCTTTTCTCGTCTTAATTCTCACGGAGATACAATCGGAAAGCGGAGAGGACAAACGAATATCTCAACAGATTCAAGCCAATCTCCAATTTCGAGGATCAGGCATTTGATTTCACAGAAGTGAGTTCCTTTTGGTTCATTTCAATTCATACATTCTTTACAGAGGAGAGTTTTTGTAGGAAACGCAATCAGCGTGACTCGTAATCGATTGCTCTGGCCGATCGCTGATTGCTCCTAGCACTGCGACGTCACTTTCCCTTCGAAACCCCGGCAGATGGCACCGGCGTGGCGTCGACCTCATTGATATTCGTAGAGAGATTCGTAGCGGTGATCCTTGGCGGACTGCGTGAGGCTGATCTTCGCGGTTCACGCGGCGGCAGGTTGTTGCAAGTCGTATGGTGGCCGGCCTCCCAGTCTCGATGCTGGCAGAAGGAGCCGCAATATCTAGCGATCCCGCATCCACCGCAGGTCTCCAGGGCAGGTCTGCCACAATTCCAACAGCTCTGAAAAAAGAGATCAGGATTTGTGCGCTCTTAACTCGGCGAGTTTTTATTAAATAATATATTAAATAATATGAACTGCATATCAGATGTATTGTGAGATTTAAAGAAAAAAAAAATGAAAAATTGATTATACTGATTATATTATATAATATATCGTAAAATAAAATAACTTTGACTTAGACAAAGTAACTTTAGACTAAATTTAAAAAAAAATGTCTAGATGCATGCATGTTCAAAATTAGTACGTCATAAAACATTTCAATCTTGACATGTGGTGTATGAAAATTATCAAAATTTGAGCCAAATTTACCATTGTATGTTACTATAATGACAATTACACAATCATAGCTATGTTTATTTTATCGATATTTAATATTAACATAAAAATGTATTTCCTCACTTGAAAGAGAAAGATATATTGTAAATTTAAACACACAATCAGCATTTTAAGATTCTTGTAAATGAATTAATCACACCGCTACACTTACGGATCCCATCATGCTAGTGAGGTGAATGTCTTTTTCATCCTCAGTGGTCGATGGCGCTGAATTCGGTGTCGTCGTCGGCGTCGTAACATTCCTGGTGCTGGCCTCAATCGCAGTCGAGTTCCCGTGAATTCTCAGGAAAGGGCCCTGACGGAGACTGCCCGGATTTCTTTGGGACAGAGGAAGATCCAGTAATCGATGAACCCTCAAACGTTCGTTCGCTCTCGACTCCGCAACCGCAACCGCTACGGCACGTTGCACCTCCGCCACTGCGGCCCGTTTCACTTCTAACACAGCTTCCTCTAGAAATTCCCGTGAGACCATTTTCAATTAGCATCCTTGTTTAATACCGCCTTATTTAATTATTACATTTTCAAATAATCTTTTTGATATCATCTACAAAATTAAATTATTAATAAATTGTGAAATTATAGTTATTTGTTTATAATTCAAATTGAATCTACTCAATTGCTTCTAAAATAATTAATTCGAATACGATGACAACAATCTATCATTATCTATCTATAATAATTTTAAGCGATTGGTTAACACAACTTTCTGATATAATAAAGTTAATTCTCTCAAGCTAAAATCTGTAACACAGTTAATAACACTAGATCTGTAAAAGCCATTTAATTTATGTTAATCAAAACACTAATTAATTTCAAGGAATCAAAATGACATAACTCAAATAAAAAAAAGAATAATAAATATTTTAATAAAAATAATCGCAGATGTAACATAAAAAAATTGACTTATCTAACATTTTTAACAAAAAAATTTCTAATTGAGAATCTTAATCAAATAGACTCATTCGAGCTCCGGAGTTAAAAATTTTCACGACTATCATACTTCATCAAAACCTACCAGCTCTTCGTTTGACCTCAGCCACCCTGTCTTCAGTCGCCCTGATCGTTTGCGCAACGATCTCACCGGATAATCGCTTCAGACCACCATCTCGATCGCCAGTGGACGATTCTACTTGCACACCGTTAGTCGAAGACGGATTATTGCCGTTGCTATTGCCATTATTGCTGGTACCATTCTGCGCCGCGACTACACCTGGTGGAGGCGCCGCGGCCGCCGGACTGGAACATCCTCGTCGCTGAAGGATCGCCAATGCTCTTTTCGTCTTCTCAACCATGCCGAGGATGCAATTGAGCATCACATGGATATTTTTCCATTCATCGTCGAGACTGCTGCCGTTCTGTGTTTGTAAACCATGACCTAATGATTGTTGTGGCTGCTGTGTCAGATGATGCGGCGCGGAGAACGCGTTTATCTGATTAATCTGCACGAGACTAGGCGGCACCGGGCTCGGCCCGTGACCGTGGCCGTGCGCGTGACCTTGAATCGATCCGCCGGAGGAGTGCAACGGATGGTACCAGCAATAGGACGGATCCGTTGGCTGCTGCTGTTGCTGCTGCTGCTGTTGGTGATGACTCCAAGGATTGACAGACCTTTTGCCGTATACCGGCATATCGTCCATAAGAACGCCATTCTCATAGTACCTAGAAGCGCAGAAGATCCATTAGTGAAAGGAAGTGAAAATTAATGTCATTATATGCCACGTATTAAACTTGATAAGATTAATCTTTATCTTTATGTTTTTTTAAATATTCCAGCTTTTCCTTAAGTAAAATTTGTTATAATTCATTATTTCATCGTACTTCTTGCCTCAAGTTAAGACACTGTTTCAACGCCTATCTAATGACATTTCCGCTCTGTAAAAATTGACACTTTAACTGCCCACTAATCGACAATACACTAATCGACAATATCAAAAAGATTAAAGGACGATGTGATTTATGGTATCTTTCACGCATCCAAAGCGAACTTTCTTCAACTTGCTCAACCCCGATATTGTCAATTATACATATATAGAATGCTTTTACTTTTACACGGCGAATTGTTTGGGCATTCCATAGTTCGTGCGAAGTAGTTGCCTGCGAATCAAAGACGACTGTCTATACCCACGCTCGTCGACAAGTGTGCGCTGCTATACGGTGTGTATTAGCAGGATGCCAATAGGCACTCCAGGCAAGTTCGTCGGCACTCGTGGGCGAAGGGGTAGCAGGCTATGCGGAGGGCACGGTGGGGTGTTTAGGAAAGGTGGTGCCCTGATGATATATGGAAACGTCACCGACAGATATATCGAGAGGAGACCAGGATGGCATTGCTAGGGCGCGCACCGCGTTTTGTCGCCTTCGTATTCGCTTCGTGGCGTCTCATTCCCTTCTACTCCATACATATCAGCCTGACCCGATCATCCGGAAATCCCGTCCGGCATTGATCTCATCAATACCTTGGTTGGATGGCAAATAGAACAAGTGCGCATTAAGAAATCTCGATCGAAATTATTCTTCTTCTTATTCGTAAGCGACGGTTTACAGTTCGATAACTATTCACCCTCCGGCTATAATTTGGGACTTTCTTGTCATAAGCAAAATTTGATTCTGAAATTTCTTTATTTTTACTCAAATGTCAATTTTTATTACAAAAGTATTAAAAGTTTTAACGTTTGAGTTAAAAAACTATTTAATAATGTAATAGAGATGTGAGAAAAATAATTATTCCACACATTTTCTAAAAGCTTAGAAAACAGTAAAATAACTTGGCTAGATAAAAAAAATCCGAGTATTATAGACGAAGGGAGTAAAAATATGATTGGAGACAAAGTTAATAGTTCGAAATACTAAAAAAAATACAATCTGAATATTTATTGAAGAATCAGTTTTTAAAACACTTGGAGGCTTAGCACACTCTACGAGTATTCATACTCACATCTCATTTTTATCAATAAATGCATTCATTTATTTTCAAGATTTTGTAGTATATGTAAATTATATGCTAAATGGGTGCATTATCGATAAAAGTGAAATATACGAATCTACACATAAATCACTTTTATTTGAATTTACCGAAATCTCTTTTTAAGACTTCGAGATACTTTCATGCGCACTATTAACGCAATATTAACGAAAGGTTGAACATGTGGAATCAGGTTCGCATTGGGTATTCGATTGCGATAAATATCAGCGAGATATTCAGGCCAGTGGCCAAGATTTTTCCGAAACTACGGCATTTGCGGTTTGGCAAACGTATTACACGCGCGTATATACGCGCAGCCGCAGCTGCATGGCATTTATTATCGTGTGAATTATAGTTATGGACGAGCGAAGATTCCACACGATCTTGCCGTGTGAAGAACACAATTTGCGCAGTAATTTATACATCTATTCGTTGCGTATATTTTTCTTCATCTATATAATCTGAAGAGAAAATCGTATTTGTTCTTTAATATATGCGTATTATAATTACAATTATTTTGGTCTTTACATTCTAACAAATAAATGACCAGTGAATTAGTTATGAATTAGGATAGGTGCCAATTAATAAATTCATGAAATGGATGTTGAATAATGACACAATTAATCATAATTAATTATAATTAATTATAATTTCAATTCAAGATCAATACGAGCTTGGGATGTCATTAAACTATTTTTTTTTACTTTTTTAATCCGTAAGGAATACATTTTTTGACTAAAAAAACATATAGGACCTTGGGACGCTAAAATTTTTGTTAAGTTTTTAAAAAATTTTTCATTTTTCAACTAAAAAATTGCAACACTTGTATTCAGCATAAATATATTACGGTAATATTAGCCTACAGACTGAACAAAACTGTAAAAAAAATACTAAGAAAAATTATTCCAAATCATTACAATATTTAAAAATTATACCTAGGAGCACCTATATGTTTCAATAAATCGACAATTTCTCAAATATGGTATATGGCATTCTCTATAGACTCTATAATCTCTATACTCTCTATAATTGGCTTCAAATTGAAATTATCGGTGTCTATTACGAGCCAACGAGCCAACCAAATTGAATCCGTTCATTACTTCGTCTAAAATATATAATTAATCGAGCGGCGAATAATTAATTCAAATAGCGATCTGTCTAATAATTGAGAACCATTGCTGTGCAATCTACGAGTACAAGGTGATGCGTGTTCACACTCACGGGGTGTCGGAGGCACGACGTTTCGGTGCATGAGCAACGCCAGGATAATGATGCAACGCGCCCGCGGCATTGCTGCCCACCGTGTGCTGAATGGCGCCGGGATTAGAATTTGAGCGCATAGCGTAATGAGTGGAGCACTGATTACCACTGCCGATCCCATTCGCACCCCCATGCTCGCCAAAGACCTCGACGGATTCGCCGGATGGTACCAACCCTACAGCCTCAAGAACGACGGACTCATTGGATCGTAGAAATTGCACGCAGCTCTGCGAACACAAAAAGGATTGTACTCTCATTAATCCTTTTCCATCACATTTTCATCGTATAAATCGATATAACTATTCCTTTTTCTCGTAAATACAAAATATTTGTACTTTTCTTTTTCTAAAAAAAAAACCTGCGTATTTTTCTTTATCAATAAAATCGCTCACGCAAAAATGATAAAAAAAACAAATGTTACCAAAAAAAAAATCTCGTTTAAAATGAGTATTCTAGATGATCTTGGGATTTTGTACTCGGTTTAGGCAGAAATATGTTTGCATTAAAAAAAAATGTTTCAAATAAAAATTGTAGATTTCGAAGAGGATCATCAGATGAACTATTTAGATTTTGAGTGCTAAACCGAAGTCTTATTGGGCCAATCAGTACAGTAACCTATTGAGTTCCAATTAATTATTTTACAAATAAAACCAAGTAGTACCTAATAGATTAAGATTTGATTTGATTTGTAATAATCAAGGTATACAAGATATTTTTTTATTATGCCACATAAGATGTTATTAAAATTTTTGTAATTATAAAAAAATTATTATAATAATGTCCACTTTAATGTTTGTTTTAAAAACCGTAGACGCAATTTTTTATCAAAAAGGTATAATGTATTGGAATGAAGAAGAAAGTAAGTTAAGTTTTTTTCCCTGAATCAGGTCGCCCATGAACTGGAGACCGATTGGCTCGCTCAATCACATCAGTTTCGACTTTTAATATTCGTTTCACTGCTTTCTTTATCGTCGTTCCCGCCACTCGCGACCACCCAGTCAAAGTTCTCGTCGAGCCCCTTATTCCGTCGTGCCCTCTCTTGCCCCAATACTGAAGTCGGCATGGCAGGGTGGGATTTATCGCTTCTAATTCAATATCGGGTACCTTCCAACCTCCTCCTGTTCGCCCCCTCATCACTTTTCCTTCCCTTATTTTGGAGCTCTTTCGTTTTCACGACTTGCAATTAACAATCATCGATCGACGGACCAGGTAGACACGTGATAACCACTCGCGTACATGTGTAAAAATACTTGCGACAGTTGCTCGGAATTCTAAAAGTTTTTGCTTAGAAACGATAATTGAAGACGATAACAAAAATTAAATTCGATAAAGGAACATAAAAGCTAATTCGCAGGATGTGCGTGTAAGTGTGTATTAAACAATTTCTTCGTAAATATACATATAGCAATATATTCAACCTTAAAAAATTCAGCTTATGTTAGTTCCTTTTGCGGAATTAAAATATTCTTTAGAATCCTACAGCGTATGAGAGAGAATTGCTCCTCTCATTACAAATGGAATATTTGTTCGCATATTTGAACCTCGAATTATGTGAGCTCAGCATCCCACAGGAAATCCAAATCCTATGAAATTGTTGAAATCACAAATATTCATTACGCAAGTTACAGGAGCAAACGTCAAATATGCGAACAAATATTCCATTTGTAATTTGAGGAGCAACTCTCTTATACACTGTAGGACTCTAAAGAATATTTTAATTCATCCGCAAGAGGAACTAACACAAGGTAAGCTGAATTTTAATCAATTTTTGGTAGGACTAATATTGTAATTGAACATTTTCATAAATTAATGAATTGTTAATTTCTATATTGAGAATATACCAGCGTCGTTACATAATTTAAATTTTCTATAAGCAATAAAGATTAGCTAATATAAGGTCGAAACGTTTGTTATATTTATGAAGACATTGTTTAACACACACTTGCATATACCTGTGAATTGATTTTTATGCTCCTTTATCAAATTTAATTTGATTTTATTCGAATAGCCAATAAATTGTTTATAACTGATAACAAGAATATTAAAATATATTTTCAAGTAAGTAAAATAATTAAACGGGTCAAGTTTTTTTGATCATATTAAATGTTTCAACATAGTAGAACACGAATACGTTCTCCCCCCCCCTCTATCTCTCTCTCTCTCTCTCTCTCTCTCTCTCTCCTCTTTTTTAATTTAAGATGTAATAATTTACATTTCTCATCAATCGTGCATTTAAAAAATATTAACAATAAATTTATTAACACAACGAACGAAGAATGTTTGATTAAAGACCCTCTAATAAGACATGAGAAAGTCATTTTTGATTGATTCACCATGTTTTAACAATTTCTGAGAGAGAGAAAGCGAGAAAGAAATAGATAAGAAAAACTAGAAAACAGAATGAGAAAAAGAAAAAATAGTAAATGAATGCTCTTCTCTCGCCGACTTTATTAAAACTACCTTACATATAAAATTGCGGTTCTTGTCCAGATTCTTATTAGAGGATGTTCGATCGAAATGGATCTGATGCCTAATAATAGAGAGTTTTTGCAAAAACGGGAATCCAACGGTGAACAAGGTTACATTATTTTCTTCTTAACAACTAATTAAAAAAAGGATAACATGACTTTTGCATTCATCATAGCTGGATTCACGTTATTGCAAAAACTCCCTAATATTTTTGCGAAGTTTACAACTTCTAGTTCAAATTATGCGCTAATTATCGGTCTTGAAACACAGTTGGAAACTAAACTGAAATTGAAGTACGTAATATCACAAATTAAATTGACAAACAATTTAATAATACTGATGCTAATAAATATCTTTAAAGCACTGCAAAGAAAAAAATCTCTCATTTCGAACACTTGAAAAGGTTCGAATTATTTCTAAAACAGTAACTTATTACTTTGCAAAAATATATAAGACTATTGTAAAAATGCTAATCTACCAGATACAAGTTCTTAATTGACTAATTTTTAAGAAACAAATCTTTCAAGAAGTTGCGACGATTTACATGTATATGATGCCGAGTTACGTCGAAGCTTGGAGAAGACGTCGTGAAAGGAAAACTGGAAAACCAAGCCATCGCGCTTGCGACTTTCGATCCTCACGTGCGCCTTCATCGCGCCGGCAGAAATGTAAATGCTCGCTATTAATTTGCAATTCGTTACCCCTCCAAGAGCGTCTGTCGCCCGACGTGACGCGTCTCACTCTTTCCGTTTCGCCTTCGAGACGGGCAACAGCTGTGGACAGTAGCGTAAGCGAGAGGAGACTCCCATTAATCCTTCCAGATTCGAATTTCGCGGCGTCGCGTCGTGGAAATTAAAGGTGCGATGTGTATCAATTGATCGAATGCAATCAGCTCCTTCGCATTAAGACTTTACGTTGCACCGCGAATACAAAATCGTTCATGTTCTGTACGAAACAATCGATTCGAGAAATTGTGCTTTCAAATTTGACACCAAATGTGTAATCTTCAAAAAAGACTATATATATGTTGAAAAATAAAATTGATTTTTTTCCTCAAAAAAATACGTTTTACTTGATTTATTAAACTTTTCAAATTAAATATGCGAAGAAATCATTTTTATTTAATTATTGTCTCTCATACAATTTTATTATTCTAATATTTTAAAGCTCGTAATACTTATTTCCATAATCAATAGATTGTTTTTTGGTATCTTAAAAAATATTTCAAATAAAAGAAAGAATCCTATTTCCAATCGAAGTAAATCTTAATAACAAAATTCATATGCAAATTTACAAATATATTTGTCAAATTTATAAACTGCGCTCCAATTCGATTTGTCAGATTTGAAACGCGTTAAAAAATATTTCGAGTTTCTCTTTCATGTCTGTTCATGCGCGTTCGCGTGCTCGGCACAAGAAACCGAACTACTTTTTCGCAAATACTCTTAATTTTAATACGACACAGATTTGTACCCATGGAAATGCATATAAAAGCATTAATGTATTTTCTCTAATGTTAATTCCCCGTAAATTTGCATAAACATTACCGCCCGATATAAAATACGTATAAAAGACTCTTCTTCTTTTTTTTTTGCAGATAAATAATTGCAAGCACCGGATTCAAACTAACCGATGCATACATGAATGGCCAAAGTATACCGGATTAAATCGTACATCCACGGATTCAGCGCGAGAAATTGTATGCAAGGGATAATTTTAAGGACGAGATTATATACATTACAGACGAACAGTTTCAAGCTCCCTTATAATTCTCTGAAATGCAGCGTTATTTAATCGATTCCTCCCCCCAAGCAATTCTTCCCATCTAAGCCTAAATTATTTCGTATACAAAAAAAAAAGATAGATTCTACGAGGCCTTATTACCGCACAATTTTTCAAATTAACTCGCTGCGCAGAAAAAGGCTTGACAAGACAGGAATCAACGAGACTATCACGAACACTCTTTTATCGCTTTATCCGCGCGAAATAATTGAATGTGATTCGTTGAAAGAGTACGTGCGTGATCGCGTGTCACGTATCACGCGTATTATCGCGTGACTATCAAGCTCCGCACCTCGCGTGTATATCCACAACGCGTTCGCGCTGCGAGAGATTCGGGTAGGAGGGGTAAAAATCGTGGCGCTTTTTTTCCCGATCCGTACGTCTCTTTCCCTCCTGCTACATACCGAGTTGTTTCATCCATCTTGGAACAGACTGGCATACTCCCACCGACGATCGGAAAGTAGCCTGGGAAATTAAAACAACCTGCCAGCCGGTCAGCCTTGCCTCTGTGTTGATTTTACCGTGTCCTCCCGCGCTTCAGCGTCACGTTCGTTGTACGGAATGTCCCGGACCTGACACTCACGCAATTTCTCACGCAGATTCCGGGGCGTATTTAAAATGAATTGTTCCCTCGTAACGATCTGACGAGACGCTTGTAATTCTTGCATTATTCAACGTTGAACGTTCTAACGATACAGCTTCAAATGAGAAGAAAATATCTCTGCTATTTCTAAGGTTCTAAATTTCATATTCATATATTATTTCGTATAATTTATGTACTTTTTTGTGTATATTAATATATTCGTCATAATAATTACTTCACAATTGTATTGGCTAAAAGTTGCAGCGCCACAAAGAAATAAAGCGGCGGATGTACCGCTGTAGTCGCTGGTTTGGAAAATGAATTTTATAATCTGGGAAACTGACATCTGACGTAGCAGCCGCTTAGAGCTCGGTTTAAAATTTAACTAATGAATAATTAATCATTACTTCATTGCGAGATATAAACGAAATCTAAATTCAAGCGCTCGCTGCGTAACATTTCAAAATTACGTTATTTTAATGTACGATGATTTTTTTTGCAAAGAAAATATATTTAGCAGAAATGATCGTTAAAATTTTAATTAAACATCCAAATTTTTCTCTCAAAATTAATTTTTCTTATTCTAAAGAAAAAGAATACTACAAAATTTACATTTAAACAATGCTCGCCATTAATATTCGACAATTTATTTTGCAGACCTTAAAGAAAAGAAGAAAAGAAGAAAGAGATTTTTCTTCTCTTTCGAGAATTTAGAAGGGAAGGAAATAAAAATACATTTTCCTTGCGTGAGTCCGCGGTGACTCGTCTATTATCTTGAACGGCATACTTTGTGGTTCCATATTGGCCACAATGTTGCGGCGGAGCAAAGGGAAAGGATTTGGGGACGCGGTTGCGCTTGTTCGAGCGCAGTAGTGCATACAAATTTATGGGCTGGCGCGCGACTCAAGCGAGAAAAAGAAAGAGGGAAAGAAAGAAGAAGAAGAGAGAGAGAGAGAAAGAGAGAGAGAAAGAGAGAGAAAAAGAGAGACATCAGGCACGTGCGACATCTTCGAGAGGGCATGGACCGGTTCCTGCATAACAAACGTTGTAGTGATCTTTCCTTCTCAAGAATCTCGAGATGCGACCGTATGTTTGGAATGCGAGTCGACCACGTGCAACATTGATCCGCCCATTTAGAATGGCGTAATGTCACGTTGAATCTATCGGTCTCTCCCTATTTCGCCGCGATATTCCCATCAGGAATGAGGCGATAAAAAATTCGCGTACGTCGCGAATTGTTAACGGAGTTGTGCACGATTTTACGAAGTATCACGCATATTGCATGAGAATAAGAGAAATAGCAAGTGGTGCTCTTTTTCGATAAATGCAAATGATAACAAATAACATTTTTTTAGTAGAAAAAATGTGCAAGAAAAATTGAAATCTTGAGATAAATACGAGGAACGTCTGTAATTATCTGAAAAGTTTGAACATATACAAATGTTAACTTTTCTTACAGAAATTTAATACTGACCAATTAATTATTATCGATTAACTTTATCAGATCTGTTCTTCATCACGTAAGATCTAATTTATCAAATTTAAAGACATCAGTTGAAATTATTTAATTCCTCGACATCATTTGAGATTTGATGTACATAATAATTATAATAATGTATAGTATAATAATGTATAGTAATGGAAGAATAGTTAAAATTTAAAAATAATTAATCATTTAGTATGAATTATTACTCATTGAAGTGCGTATTGAATTAAAAAAAATTTTGTTTGGCCAGTACTAGATTTCTGTAAAATTGTTATTGATTTCTGTTAAATCTTTAAATTATTTAAAGTTGGCAATGAATAAAAGAATTACATATAATTTAAATTCTTTTCTAGCCAATTTAATTTGTAAAAGATAATAATTATTTATTTATTTGAAGTACTAAAAGCACTCTGAGCAACAATGTTTTTAATACTATCCGACATACATCTACGCAAATAACTTATTTTGATTGTGACAGATCTCGACCGCGAGGTAGATTTTTGCCAGCGCGGAGAATGCGCGTCTTCATGCATCGTTACGCCGCACCGCGTTGCACACGAGTGCAGTGATTTATGACCACCGTGGTGGCTCCAATAAAGCATCGGACTGCTTGTGAATCAGCCGTTATTCTCATTGCAGTCTTATGACACTTTACTGAATCCATGGAGAAACATCATATGGATATTTTTTTCTCTTACAACTTGTAAATTGTATTAGTCAAAAATACAGACTCTTGAAAAGTAACCTCGAGATAAAAGTGCGTTATAATATAGTATAGAATAATAAAATAATAATAATGATAATTGTTCCTAAAAAAATGTTCCGTAATGCAAGTGCGATCCATCTCGTCAGTGAATTTTTACTTTTTAAATGCGTGAAAATAAATTTTCGTTTCGCAACATGAAAAAAAAAATTGTTTTGCTGGAGTATCTAAAAATTTAGATGTTTAACGACACGTATAAAATCTGCAAATTTTGTTGACTATCAAAATAATTCTGTAGGACGCTCAAGCTTGAACAATATTGCAAAAAATTATGACATTCTAGCAATTTAAGTGTTTTACATATCAATTTGAGTATCTCACAAGTTATTTTTCATTTATCT
>Ga0157364_1003643_pt1 | contig 15021 bp, 10 predicted proteins | sample AttsexASBM2_FD_111476 | JGI IMG/M metagenome (GOLD analysis project Ga0157364, IMG submission 111476) | Fungus gardens microbial communities from leaf cutter ant in Ribeirão Preto, State of São Paulo, Brazil - Atta sexdens ASBM2 | ecosystem: Host-associated > Fungi > Mycelium > Unclassified ... | reverse complement strand
TCCTCCTCCTCCTCCTCTTCCTCCTCCTCCTCCTCCTCTACCTCTCACTGTTACCCAGGACACCCCACGGCGGCCACCCACTCCCCCTACCACCGACCAATCTCGCCACCGTATCGGTGCTCAATCACATTTGCGATGCATTTTTTTCCTTCCTCTTTTTTCATAAAGCTGGATTATAATTGCATCGCGAGTTCGAGTTGCGGGATAGCCGGGCGAAAAAATGGAACATTGCCGGGTATGAGAGTGCACCCGCGCTCGACGGGGCCGCGCGCGAGAGGGAGCGAAAGGAAGGCAGGAGAGGGTGCGGCAGGGCGAACGATCGGTTTTGGTGGAGCGAGGCGGAGGGGGCAAGGGGGGGGGTGAAGGGGCGGGGGCCGGGGACCGGGGGCCGGGGGGGCATCGAGCAGGAGGAAAAAAAACCGATGAGGTTTCGAGGCCGCTTGATTGGTAGCCGAACGTACACCTACTCGCCATCAACGAATCCGACTGTCCGCGACCTCATCTTCACCCCTTGCTCTTCGTCGCGCCCTATCCGCCTCGCGTGCTATCCGAGCTTCCCTTCTTTCCTTTATGTCTCGTTCCGCGCAGCACCCTGGCGCGGTGTCGCGTGCGAGCATAACGAAATCTGGAACATCGTTAACTCATTGGAATCATATCCACGGACATTGCTCGTAAAACGGTAGCAGCAGACCGGAAGTGCCGCGATACACTCGCGCGGTCGGCACCGATGCGTCGCCTCGCGTCGCGCCGCATCGCATCGTGCCATGGCTCAGCTCTCGGCTCGACTTTTCGCCAATCGAATGCCCTCGAGATATTTCTCACGTTTTGTAATCTAATTTTTAACCGTTGAAATTTAATAACCAAAGTTAAAATCTTTTTGAGTATATTTTATATTAGAATTTATTAAAAAAAAAAAATATTTTTGATATGCAATCTAATAACTTGATAAAAGTTGTAAAAGACTATGTCAGTACAATTATGTAATCAGTTAAAAAATACATTGCAAATTACAACAATGTAAGCCAGGATAGATACCTTGTTGCATGAATTGGCACAGTTTGCAAGGTAGGAAAAATCATCCGTGCGACAGCAACAATCGGCGGCGTAACGCCGCTTAGAGATACCGCGAGTATTTTATCCCCGACCAGATGAGAGAAATCCGGAGAAGAACGAGATAAAACGGGTGAGAGATAGAACGACGTCCTTTGGACGTGCAGCCCGTCGATAAATAGCGAATGCGATAAAATGCCGCGAATTTAAAATACGTCCAGGTTTTACAGCGGGGACCAAAGGACAAAGCCGCTCTCGTTGTTTCGACAATACCGCTCGTCGAAAGGGGGGTTGGCATGGGAGAACGAACAGGAACGCGCAAGAGAGAGGTAGGGCGAAGCGCAAGAAAGAGTGCGAGTGAGACGACGCGCGACCGGCCGACGCGAGGGCAGGACGCGGAGGTAGCAGACCGGGGGGTGGTCGGTGAGGGCTGATTCTTCGGCCGACACACGTTCGCGCACCAGCATCACGCGCCGGCAGGCGTCGCTGGTTTAAAAATGGGGGATTTTTTCACATTTATCAGTGCACGCTCAGATCTGGCTTCCGTATCAATGTCCGAACACACGCGAACACCCAGACAATCGCGCGAATTCACACGAATACATTGTCCCGATCGGATTGTATGGATTTTTTTCCGGGACATACACCACTTCCCCTCCGCACCGCCCCTGATCCGCGCCGAGCGAACCCTCTCGTTCTCTCTCACCCAACGGGTCTCCTCGTTTACCACCCCCTTCCCCCCCCCGGCCGCGCCTGCCCCCTCCCCCCCTACACAATACCACCCCATCAGCTATCCCACCATCCACGCGACAACCGTAATTTTAAGCTGAAAGGACCGATTTTTGTGCATCTCGATGCTGTTTGCTGCGTCGTCGGCTTCACCAACCCGCCAACCCGCGCGTCACCCCGCGCTGCTGCATCGCCAATCCTCATCCCTCATCGTTTTCCCAACGGGCACCAGCGATACCCTCTTTTATTGCGATGCGACAAAGTCGACGTACAAACGATTGTTTTGGGCGAAGGTATGCTCGTTTTGTCCAGCCGTCTTTTTCAAGGGCCTCATTGTCGCGCTTGATAATAATTATCGTCTGAAACAAACGCGGCTGATGCTGCACCCCTGTAAAAAGATTTACTTTCGCCCGCGTGATATATTTTACGCGCATTATTCTCTTCTACTTCTGCCTTCCTCTTCGCGTCCATGAGAGCACGCGACAAGTGCGTTTTCACGACGGTTGATTCTCTCGCGACGATTCTCGCGCGGTCCGGCCGACATTCACGGAACAAAGTCCGTCGTCTGTGGAATCAAAAGGCACTTGGATGAATGGAAGACGATCAGTCGTGTCTGCTCGTATGCCCCGATAAATAAATAGGGATCCACCATTATCTAGAGAACCAGCCCTCGACGCCAAGCCCCTACCACCGAACGGGTCAATGGAATTCATAACGTTTGCGCGGATAAAAAAGCTGGCTGGCCCGCACAGGAGGGTGGGGCCACATCGGAACATTACTCATACCTCGGCGTTCGCGCAATTTTTAGCTCTGAAATAAATCATCATTATTGCGGCCGGAGGGATGCGCATTATGGGGGCCGCGGGGGTAGATTATCGTAGGTGGAGGCTACCTATCCCCGTGTCCGATAATACCCTTTCAGAGTTGAAAACGGATGACGGGTAGTAACGTCCAAAAATCTTCATTGTATGTATCTCTGATCATTTGTAGACCGTAGTTCCTAATTATGAAATTTTAAATGATCGAGTCGTCTTTGAAATATCGTAGTTGTGCATTATTCTTAATAATCTACTTAATCCATAGGTAAAATATACATATATATATATATATATATAAAACTAGTAAAAAATTATTATCATATTATTATGTTATTTAATCTAATATTCATCTATTTAATTCAATCATTATGTATTACGTTTTTTCATTTTATCAGCTTAAAAAGATATCTCAAATAATCTTGACTATTATATGTAAGATATATCAGAAAAACAGATGATCGCGGAAATTTATATAAATCTAGAATCTCTCTCTTTTGATCGATGCCGCGCGATAACCGATGATTAACGTTAACGATTAAGAATTAGATAATTAATTACAGCCGGACATGATGTAGCAATGCCGCGGCGATATCATCGGGGCATATATTTGGGTACAGGTCAGGACATACCAGGCGGGGTACGAGCGTTGAGTTGATGTTTGCCAGCTGATTGATGATGTAACATCATCCTGGTAACCCTCCCACCGATTTCCGCCCCGTCGTTGTACCCCGCGCCCTATCCACTCTCTTTCTCGTTCTCCCTCCCCTTTTCTCTCACTCTATCTATCTCTCTCCCGCTCTTTCCGTCGATTCTCGTTGTTTCTATCTGTCGCTATTAAACACAGCGATCAAGCAACGATAAATAGATTCCGATATTTCTATAACGGCAAATTAATTAATTATTTTATCCGATCGCGGTAATGTACGTGATTCGGTAGTTTGATTAAAGCAATAATGAGGAACCATTGCCAGTTGTAACATCGCTATGCTAATCAGATCAAAATGTAAAAAAAAAAACCTATATGAGCTGGACTTGGGACACTTTGTTATGCAAGTTATAATCGATAACGCGTGTATAAATATCCATCTATTTGTAAATATGACAACGGTGCTAACGGAACGAGTGGATTAAAAGCGCATCAAAAATATACAATAATATTCTTACGTCTATCACAACTATTCAAACACGATCCAGTTCAATTAACTATGTGTTGATATGTTAGATTTACGTTTCTCACTTTTATACTCATCGGAAACTATTATTCTAAAGATTTTTTTGAGAACGTTATATTTAAACTTATATTTTTAGGTAAGAGAACATCTTTATTACTTATTTCTTGCTTATTATAAAAAAAATGAATCATATTCACATATCCTTGTATTATAAATATCTCTGTAACTTATGTCTCTATTGGATATTGTGATACACTACTTTTTGCATAGTCAAGAAAAAAATTTATTTGATTTAATTAAATCTCCCTATATCTTTTTTCTTATTTAATGATTGGTATTCATGCATGCGTTCGTAAGAGAGTTTAATATAAATTGAGACGTAAGCTTGACATTAGGACGAAACGATGAAGAGTGGGTTAAGGTTGCCTGGCTCATTAGCGAAGTTAAGCGGATGCGCGTCGCTAATGCCACGGAGAAACTTCGGCGCTAGCAATCATCGGTAATTGTGACGATCGATCTTGATCGAAATGCTCATTTCCTGTTTGCCGGGCGCTACGAGTCGCAACAGTGGCACGGGGGTGTGGTGGAGGGTAGGGATTGCACGTGGAAGGCGGGGGAGAGGTCGAAGGCTGCCTAGCCGGCGCATCATTAACGTGATTAATGTTGAAATAAATCAGGAGCTTCGAAACGGTAGTCGATAAATCCAATAATTGCGGTATAATCATAAGTAAACAGGCGACGTCTATCGCGTTAACGTATCATCGGCAACGATCGACGTCAGTATCCAATGTAAAGCGTGCAGAATTTGTTACGCATGTTGTTTATTTTTCATAAAGTTCATTTAAACGATAATTTACGAACATCTTCTTTCTCTCATTAAAAAAAAAAAAATAATCTTTAAAACTCTAAATACAATACTTAAAGTGCGTATGCGTGTCAGAAAGTACGAGGAGATAATCATTATCGGTTTAGAATTCTGGCGAATTGGTTTCTATAACAATCGGAGAATTTTTGAGAAACGTTTCTCTCGCGTGAAATTAAAAAAGTACAGTTTGAAATTGGATGGGTGGATCATGATCGGTAACTGAACGGCGTTGCTGGACAAAAGAATCAAATCTGTTGCTTCTCCGTATAGATTCGTTGCCTATCAACCTTTTCGATTTTTAATTATAATTGAATTATAGGAGCCGATTTTGCGTATTTGTTTACGGCAAACCCGATTGCCTGACTGTGCTGAGAGACAATAGGTGAATATACGTTCCAATGCACTTTTCATTATTAGAATGAACGAAACTGGATTAATCAAGACCTTGGACATATCGATCGATTCTATCAAAAATCGTAGTCCACCGAATTTACCATAAAATGTCTTTTTATGTGATAAAATTATCCTTTAATGAAACTGACTAGATACGAAAGTTCTTCATTGATTGTTTGTACTTTATATGCTTCAAATTGGAATACTTGAAAGAGATCTGAATGATACAAATTCAATTTTTGCGGTCTTCTTTTTTTATATCGATTTTAGAGAACGGAAGACGACACGAGGTCACGAGAGAGGTCATTGCGAGGCGATAGAGCGACGTCGCTCGTACGCAAGTAATGTGCGATCGGAAGCGTCAGAAGAGCGTAAAAAAAAAGCTATGAGAAAGTATCGCGGCACAGAAGAGGCTGCGATCGTTCGCGACTGCTGGAAGATCTCCGGCGCGAGTTCGATCATCCACAATTAGAAAATTTATTAGAGAAGACCGCGGCCGTTATCCATAATTAGCGCCTGTCCACTGAGCAGCACAGATATCCACTGTCCGCACCGGCTTATCCGCTATCTAGCACGGCGTCCACACGCGTGGGATTAATAACTCTCAAGAGACGCGTAAGAAAATCAATTCGCCCGTGAGAATAGCGCCGTGAGCACGTGTTAACATCGGTGAGTGGGTGGCGATCCAGTCTGGATCAGTCGATCGATATTTTCCACCCTTTCCTCAGCCTCGACGGCCGATAGGTGCACTTCGCCGCAACGACGTGTGCGTCGCATCCCTTATGTGCCACAGCAACTCTGCACACCACGTTGCATTTAACGCGACCCAATGGATCGATGTGTGATACACGGACGCTCGGTGATAGATGTATAATAAGCGTGGAATCGGTATCGCCGCGCGCGATCCGTGGCTGAGAGGCTTGCCTCTCCTTTCTTTACCTCGCTCATTACGTGTAATGAAACAAGCACCGAAGTTTTATCTGAAAAATATTTCACGCCTCTTTGAAACTTCTGCAAAGTAGTATTTTCTTGTGATTCTCTTATATATGTAAGAATTGTCGCGCGCGTCTCATCTTCCAATTCTTCAATCGTGAATCCTTGAGCAAATTCAAATTTATTTATTATCAACGAAAATTTAATCTTACATGATCACGTAAATATTTATTTTAACATGACCAGAATACTGTGTCAATTAAATTCTAAATTAAAACTCGATCAGATGTTATGGCAATTAAGTCGCAAATTAAATATCGAATGTGAAAGAGAGAGGGAAGAGAGGAAGTATAATAAAAGCTTGATTGATACAAATCGATCATTTCAAATCTCACATTTGATATCGATAGAAAACTAGCATTTATAGCGATACCCTTTAACAGCGAATTAATCGCGAGACTAATACTTCTCGATCTACCTATGCGAAAGCAATTTAACCGTCGAGAATACCCGACAAGCACGCGTTAACACCACCATCAAGGTCCCTATCTCGTAAGGACGAAGATCTCGTCTGGATGGATCGATCGAGCTTTCCGCCTTTTCCTCGACGCACAATAGCCGGTCCTGTATACACCCATAGGCGCGCCTCCGCACATGTCTCGCATGGTACGACACAACGACCGTGCTACCAACGCACTGCTCGCTCGTACGACACGCGCACTCATACACACAACACAACACACACATACGTACGTACGTACGTACGTACGTATATATAGGAGTGCTCGCGCGCTCCATATACACTACACGCACACAATGTTAAATTTAACACCAGTCGGCGGCTCACCGAGAAACCGTGTCGCCGGGTAACGCACGAGCTTTAACACGCGCTGCGGACAATCGCCACGCGATAGATACATAATAAGCGTGGTGTTGTATACGGGCATCTAAGGCCACCGAGGGCTAATGAAGCCCGGGCTAGTTAGGCGCGATGTTAATTAAATGATATGATCATTAGTCATTATAACGTCATTGTGCTATGCCGGCAACTTGTGCCGGGCCTATGTGTGCGCTGCGTCGCTGCCTACTCTTGGGACGACCAGCAATACGACCTATGTGGAACCTGTACCGGACGTATGAGCATGCCACGCCCGCCACCGCAGCATTTCTATGACTATACTCCTCACTGTCCCCGCCGTTCTCGTGCTTCTACCGCTTCTGCACAAGCACCGGCCTCTGTCTATCTATCGCGCGGAATTGAACGATTTCATGGTTTGCGCCAAAGACGACAATGAGATCGAAAGAACGTTGGTTGCACCGCCGACAATTCGAAGGGGTTCAATCAAACTAGAGAGTAGAGCATCGTTCGAGAAGGTGTCCGAAAGAAAATGAATCCTATTATAATCGGATATTAGCTCATGTTGAATATCCGTGATGTAAAATTGACAATTACTTTATCGATAATTTTTGTTTACCGCATGATTCATTGAATGATGATTTGTAATTCATTAACATACTGCCCCCCCTCCTTCCCCCCTTTCAGAAGTTCCTCATCACAGCCACGAAAACGGTCATCATTATGCGTGCGTAGCTTTTTTTTTCTCGGATTTCTTTCGAAAACGAATCGGAGGTACGATACATCATTCTCGCTTTTAAGTGGCTGTTAAATACGGGAGTGGCAATTGACGACTTGGGCTTAACAGGCGACACTGGGCGCGAGGCGCTTAATTTCAATCGAGACACCGAGAAATGCTAATTAGAACGTATTTATAGCGCGGTTTAAAGCGCAGGCATAACCGAGCGTGGATCGGTGTGAACTGCGGAGCGAGTAACGCATCACCACGTCGCATTTCGCGTTAATGGCCACAATTAGGTGTTTTAATTAGCGCTTACTCCCAGCGGCAGCTGCCACTGCCAAATTAGGACTGCCACGAAACAATAACTGCCGATTGAAGAACCTAATTAGCGGAGTCTCTTGCGTATATCGCGCACATGGATGAATCTCAGTATGGCTGATATCGTGGTTATAAATTAATAATTGGCAATGATCTGCTATGATACCGTCTATATGCTAGTGTCCCGCGGTAAAAGAGAAATCTAATTAAATTCTGTTTATGTTTTGAGTATCGTGATTAAGAGTTTCTTTAAGAAATTGGGCGACTAACGGAATGTAGTCGTTAAGAAAGTGACTTTATTTTATACCTATACCAACGTTTATTGATATCTGACGAAAATAGCATTATAAATTGTTGAAACAGAATTTGCTTTATTTGTCAAATATTCTGTTGTTGTTTATAATTAAATTTTGATTTTCAAGCGAGCAACGTTATTCTATAATAAAGAAGAAATCTTTGTTTTACTTTGAAACGAAAGGAACATTTGTCTTTTAATGTCGCATCATCACCGAGAGTTTCAACGTCCGCAAGAGAAATCCCAGCTCGGTATTTAACGAGCGTTAGCACGAGTCTTGCGATCGTTAGAGTAACGCGAATGCGTCCATTCGTAGACTGTGCACATAGCCGCACGTAGTCCGGCTACCGGGAGACTTTGGATAATCCTCGAGTGCATGTGCTCTTCCGTAATATGGCTACGGGCCCCTCTTCCGACGAATAGCCTCGCGGTCGGCGGCTGTAATTTAATATACGCACGAAATGGAGACAGTAATGACTCGTATGGTTTCGGGCTTAAAATTAAATGCGACTATCCGAGTTAGTAAAATTCCTAATTCGCGCGCTCCAGAACCAGCCGGAATGTTACAAGGCACACAGGCATTTTTCCTGTGATCTTCCAGGGCTTCTCGTATCCAGTCTCTCGTATCAGTCAAGCGAGTGGAAAGGTGCAACTGGACGCGCTTTAAATTAAATTCGGCCAGGGAAATGAAAAAGAAGTTGGGAGTGGAAGAGTTGTGTGATACCTAGGCCGTCGTTTTTTCTGCCTCTTGTTTTCCGGTAGAAGAGAAAAGCGTAATGTTCTTAAATAAATCCCTTTCTCATTCGCGTTTTCAAAGAACGAAGAGTGAAGAATATATTTCGCGTAAGATTCTTACAGATATACCGAACTGAAAATTTGTCTATCGAACTTACTTATTTCGATGTTCATTTTTAAAGAAAAATCAAATAAATCGAATAATGGAGTACGTCAATGATTGTTCATTAATAATTAAAAGTTATAATAATAGCGTAAATTTAATTATTTTCAAATAAATAGTAAATCCAGGTCAATGAATCTATTCAACGAGCTATAATTAGGCGTAACAATGTAATATTTATTATACACAACTATAATTTTCGACGATAAATTTCGGTACGTTTCAATTATACTTAGTTCTCATCAGTAGAAATTCATAATTACCCTATATATCAAAATTAAATTAACATATATTAGATAAATTATATATTATGAGGATCATCTTGTGATCAATTTTGTTGACCTGAGTTTACTATTTATTAATTTGTTGTAAGTTACACGAGCGAAAAGAATTGATATTAATTTACATTGTAATATTAATTATTTTCAGTAAACGAGTCTTTTGTTAGTGCATTTCAAATCCAATTTTTCTCTAAAGAAAGAAAATGCCAGTTCGTTGCCAATTATACAATTCCGTAGACTTCTCGAGAAGCACTACGCGCGCATAATGATCCGTTTAAACGCTTGCAGCCCTTAACGTAAGTGCAGGATATTAAATCCAACCGTTATTCGTTATTCCTAGGAAGATTTCGAGAACTAGATCCTCGAGCTAGAGGCTAAATACGCGCGCACCATTTAATTATTGTCGTTTATTAGCATATAAACTCGTGCGTGCTGATGATGTAACCTAGCTGTCTCCGCCGCGCATTATGCCGCTCGTCATAATGATCGCGGTGTCGGTTGTTCATAGACCGACTCGATGATGGAGGAGTGGTCAGAGATGGGAAATGTCGTGGGGAACGCTCGAGGCAGTGGGCATTACGAAGCCCCTGGAGCACTCGGAGTGCCCGGCAGCCACTAGTTACATTGTCTAAGGTTTCAATAACCTAATGAACCCCAACGCGCGTACCAAACCGACCGAACTCGCTTGCAGTCAAGAGGGAGCGACACAGCCTCGAGACACGGTTAATTAAATACAAATTAGAGCCAAGAATTGCGTCGGCGGGAGATCGCGGAAAGAAAATAACGCTTTAAACGTAAATGAACAAGAAATAGAAGGGAAAAGAGAGAGAAGAGGGGGAAGGGGGGAGAGAGAGAGGGAGAGAGAGAGAGAGAGAACTATCAACATCGCTTATTTAAGAACGTTATTACTTGAAATTGATTTGAAGCGATTTGATAGCTTCGAGATGGACATATGCCCATTGCTAGAGAATAGCGTTTAAACATCATGAGTAGTCTTTGTCTCATCTTTATTCGAAACGACGTGCTCAAAATTCTGACAAAGCAGTGAAGAATAATGGAAATGGATGATCGTTTCATTCAATATGGATGACGAAGGGACGTAACTAGATACAACCGGAGTATCGCACCTGTATATCGTAAGCAGCATCTCTAGTAGGGCGATTAAATTAAAATATTTGATTATTAAAAGGGTCTTTCTCCTCTGTCCCAAACGTATCCGTATCGCGCGAGTTCTCTCGCCGAATTTGAAATGCTAAACAGCAAATACGCCTAATGAACACGTATGCTCGGCCGTGTCCGTAGGTATGTTTGTACCAACGGCGACATTACTGCCGGCGTATTTGCGTTGGCAAGGCCCGCGTGGATAATAGATTCATCCTTCACGCTTCTTAATTAGGAGTTAAGTTTTATTAGCCTTTAGCAGCGCGTTCGCGCGCTCGCGACTTCCGCGAGCTGATGGTGCGTGTGCGTCGGAACGACGCATACACGGCCGATGATGCCGACAGATTATAAGTGACGAGCTATTCGAGCGTACCGTACCTTCGTATATGTATGCGTGTATATGTGTGTGACTGCAAGTATATACGCATGTAAAGTGTACATGGATACATCGGGTGTCTCATTGAAATTGAAGTTGGACGACCTTGCGCCGCATAAAGGTGTCGCGTAGTAATCCAATCGTAGTAATGAAAATAAGAAAGAGTTACATAGAAATTACATGAGAAGTTGAGTTACTCAAGGAAGTTACTTAATTATCCCGATAAAAATATTAAATTATCATTTTTATATCGCATAAGTACACAAGTGGCAATTGTCTAAATAATGTTCAGCAAGCATTATGTTTCTCGACGTGAAACTTCGTTCTTCGATGAACATTTATGGACGTAATTACGTGTACTATGCGTCGATAATTTGCATTTAATACTCGCGGATGCAGTAAATCTCGATTAAATCCTGATCTGACTTGACAAATTTGCGGAATTAATTTTTATCAATTTTCTACCCGTGAATATGGAATTGTCAAAAACACTTTCCCGTCACTCTTCGGAGTCCGAGAGTGACGGGAAACATACAAGGATCGAGTTGATCAGTGGAGGCTAGTCGATGCATTCTCTTACTCTCCTAGCGACTCCTTGCCAGGACGCTTTGCATTTCGCTCGTTCGTTTTTGCAGGAAGCATCAATATTTATATTGCATAATGCATCCGTAATTGCCGCGTGTACACTCTATTTGTACTGATTTTGTAATGTCATGAAAATGTATGAAGCGATAGCTATTATTAGAAACTGGATGCAAAACTCGCGGCAGCGACCAGGTTAACTAGGTGTAGACAGGTGGGAAAAGAAAGTAAATGAAGCGGAGGATGAGATTGCATGATTATCAAAGAACGCTCTTGCGTGAGAAATTTCTTTCTACGCTCGCGCGCGGCGTCCGTTAATGACGTAGCAAACTCTTTTGTGATAAAAGTCATGTAAACAAGTTCAATACGTATCATGATATTTCGCATACACATCTTGCTGTCAACGACTTTATCATTACACTTTATTATGAAAGTTTTATATAAACATGTTTATCGTACTCCAGTTATTTCAATATAGGTATTATTTATTCAGACGATTTGTGACTGTAGTTTCAGGAAAATTGCGAAAGTTTCTTTGCAAATGTTCGACTTCTTATTCATTGTCTGTTCCCGATACGAATCAATATCTCTGACTCTCGGCATATGTTGAAGCGAGGATTTGCTGCATCGCCGCCTTTTAAGCTCCTGCATGCGAATTTTTCGCGTCGTTGCGCCGACAGCTGCATCCTTCGTCCGACGCGTGCTCACGCCCGCGCCGGCTAGCATAAGACGTTTCTGGAACTGTCCGAAACTGTCCGAAAGTCGAGCTCAGAAACGTCGGACGTCTCTCGGCCCGCAGAGGCGTGTCGGACGAAGCCGGACGGCCCTCGATTTATCGACAACCTGTACCGACGCGTTGTTAAGACCTCGTGGAAATGGCTCGCATAGTAGAAATCCATATTAGGAGGGACCGCTCTCGCTCACCAGCCAAGATCTGGACAAGAGGGTTCCGTCCGAGGGTGAGTGGGCGGCGGGTGAAGCAGGAATAAGTTATCTGCAACTAGCAACCCTTCGGCTAAGTGGACGGTTCTCAAGCAGCACTATTCCGGTCCCGTTGTTCGCCCGACGAAACTTGATTAATGCCCGTAAGAGGACAAACTCGACGGATCGAGGTACTGCGGCTATTCGACGATAATTAGAACCGACCATTTGAAGCGATATTGACAAAGGCTTCGATCGGTCTTTCTCAATCGATAATGCTTAGAAACGCTTAGATCTGATAATAGACGATGGGGGAAGCAGAGATGAGCGTTTGATTATCTTTCTCTTTTTAGCTTCTCTGAAGATTAAGACACGTTCGACTCGCCGGATTCGCGTTTGGTGTTCAAAGGATTCGGGTTGGGAACCTATTTTCCCAAGAGGGTGGAATAAGGTGGAAGGAGAGGCCGAGGAGGGAGTCGTTGTGTCCAGTGTCTCGGCGTGCGGCCGCTGGGGTGGTTGTGGCCAGTCACGAGGGCGCATGGGATGGGGTTAGGTCCCTCTTGTACACGAGGCGAGGTTCGGACTTGAGAGATCAATAAACGACCCTCCAACCTGGACACTCGGCCCATCCCTCATCCTACCATGTCGAAGCACCTTCGGTCCTACGGAGTCCAAACTACGTACATTATCGATAATCACTTTTTTATGACGGGAAATTTGCCTTGACTTATATCTTGACTAACTGTCGAAATTATTTATTTATTTTTTTTTTCGATGAATAATAACAATTTGCAAATATTGATATTATTTTATAATAGTAAATACTTTCCAAGATAGACCTGATAACAAATTATTCTAAGAAATCTTAGTAATCTACGTGCGATAAAAGAGTGCGCGTTTTCCCCAGAGAATCGCAACGGATCATATCCGGTGTACTTTGTTTCCTATCAATTTGCATAAGGGTGGCTAATGTAAGCAGAACTGTTGGAGGGCGGATATTGCCTCCGGCCGAGCGTACCTCGCGTTCGTGAATGTTTCTTAAGCGATGAATGTTAAAAACAGCATAATCCAGCATAATAATTACGTTTCGAAGAGCGATCGGTCAAACGTTGTTTAAACTTTGAACTAAATTTTGAGACTGACTAAAGAATTTGATTCCACAAATTGAATTGCAGATGCCTCAGTTACAAATATATAATTCAGCGCAGTATAAAAATTCTTCATAGAAAAGACGATTTTGCTATCTAAAAATTTAACTAGATACAGATCTGAAAATAATTTTTTTAAATCATCAAAAATACTCATATAAAAACACGCAAACTAGTTCGTTTGACTAGAGTGTCAAAACTTTTTGCAATATTATTCATCATGCTTGAGACTCCTTCGTAATTAATTCGATGGTCTAACAAAATTATTTTCAGATCTTTATCTAAGTTAAATCTAGCTACATTTTTATACATTTCAACAAAATCGTTCTTTCCATGTTTAAATTTATTTTAATTAGAACTTTTTCCTCTTTCTTAAATTTTATTTTGATCAAATATAAGATTAGATCTTGTAAACAATATCGCAAATTAATCGCTTTAAAATCAATTCTACGTAACTTCCTCCTAGGAAATGTTACAGAACTCCGCTCCATGTCGCAAACAGATCCCAGATGCCATGCGGGCGATTCGATTTAATCCCGAAGAGACTTAAATTGCCCGACCTTGAACCACTTGCAGCAATTTCCGACATATAACGATTAATATAAGATATGCTTCATGTACAGATTAGATTCTCAATTGTAAAATAGTATATATATTCTTAAAACTTTTTTGGTCTTCCGAATCACTGCACTTTGTGCTATAGTTTCTGTAGTTTTCTGTAATTTCATAATCAAATTACATTTTATACTGAAAGAGCGTCGAGTTAGCGAAAGGAAGAAAAAAAGATAGAAAATTGGAGCAAAGAGCTTCAGATTTTTACGATAAAGTCGTGTAGATTCGATTCGAGTCCCCTGACAGCAGCAACTGGTGGTGGATAAAAACTATCTCCGTCGTTTTCTCAGGACGATTATATTGACGATCGACGTCTTATATTACTAAATCGCATTTTAAATTCTTTTAAGTTCCTAATTTTTCGATAAGCCCATTTACGATTTTATCAAATGTTAAAAGTCCAAAATCCATGTCAAATCTTCATAGTGAATATTAATATTCATCGGGATGTATGACATATTAATCAGTATCATATTTCGTCTTTTACATTCAAAACAAAAGCGAGATAACTCAAACAAAAAGAAGTATTGTTTTTCAATCCGTCACGTCCAATACTCCGCGATGTTTACTTAAAAGTATCGTCCGTCTGTTTTTCCTTCATTTATATACGCGAGATCGGAACGGACTTTTTTTTCGTGTCCAGTCATCGCAACAAGGTTACGTCCTCTAACCATGTTTCGAGATTAGGAATACGGAAGAAGGGGCGTGCAAGAGTCGGTAGGAGTTTCGGACTTTTACGGTCTGGCTGTTCTCTCGCGCTTCTCTCCCTCGCTCACTCCCTCTCACACGCCGGGATCGAGAGGGGTTTGCGGATGCCGCGAGCAACTGGTGGTGGAAAAACACCCTCGTTCGCTCTCTAACCACCCCTTTAGCACCCTCCGTCGTCGCCGCC